>Ga0256827_10000876_pt1 | contig 18952 bp, 11 predicted proteins | sample CV84metaG_FD_185977 | JGI IMG/M metagenome (GOLD analysis project Ga0256827, IMG submission 185977) | Hydrothermal vent microbial communities from East Pacific Rise, Pacific Ocean - CV84 | ecosystem: Environmental > Aquatic > Marine > Hydrothermal vents | place: Pacific Ocean: East Pacific Rise... | reverse complement strand
AGAACTAGAACAGTTGTGGATGATGAGTTAAAAGACTTTGCATCAAATGACTACTTGGGTTTAGCACATAACAAAGAACTTCATAAGCAAACTTGTGAGGAGTTAAAAAATCTACCAACTCATAGTGCAAAAGCATCTTTACTTGTAAATGGTTACCATCAAGTTCATTATGATTTTGAACAAGCATTATGTGATGCTAATGGCTTTGAAGATTGTGTAGTTATGGGAAGTGGTTTTAATGCAAACATTGCACTTATAGAAGCACTCTGTCGTAAAAATGATGTTTTGTTTATGGATGAACTTTACCATGCATCAGGTGTGTTAGCTACAAACTTAAAAGATGTAAGCGTAGTTTTTTTCAAACATAACGATATGGATGAGTTAAAAGAGTTGCTAAAAAACTGTCCAAATGCAAAAAGAAAAATCATAGCAGTTGAGGGCATCTACTCAATGGATGGTGATTTGTGTGACAAAGAGATTTTTAGCATCGCAGATGAGAGTGGTGCTATCCTTATAGTAGATGAAGCACATAGTAGTGGAGTGGTTGGTGAAAAGCTTATGGGTGTATATGATTTGTACAACATAGAGATAAAACCAAACCATATAAAGATGGGAACACTTGGAAAAGCTTATGGAAGTTTTGGAGCATTTATCTTAGCATCTAGCCACATAGTAGAGTACCTTATAAACCGTGCAAAGCCCATCATATATGCTACTGCATTATCATTATATGACACGATTTTAGCTCACAAATCATTAAACTACATACTAAAAAACAAAGAGATTTTAAACTACCAAATCAAACAAAGACAACTTATAGTTTATGAAGAGTTAGATATAAAAATAGATGGCTTAATAGTGCCTATACTTATAGATGATAACAAAAAAGTGATGCAGATAAAAGAGAGTCTAAAAAATGCTGGTTTTGCAGTAGGTGGCATCAGACAACCAACTGTACCAAAGGCTATTATAAGGCTTATAGCTAGGATTGGGCAGAGTGAAGATGAGTTAATGGAGTTATGTAGAAATATTAAATCTTATCTCTTAGAAAAAAAGAACTAGAAAAAACTTATAATGAATAGAGTATTTTTCAAGATTTAAAAAATACTCTAAAAACAAGAAAAATTAAACAATGTAATGTTATTATAGAAGAGATACAAAGCTATGAGCTAAAAGAAAAAGAATTATTTGAACAAATAAAAAATTACAAATTTAAAGAAGCTCTTAAACTAATTTAAAAGGATACACTTAATGAAAAAAGTATCAATAACTGCACTGATAACTACAGCTATATGTAGCAGTTTATATGCAAATGACGGGATTGAACTTAACAATGGTTATAAAGTAGATGGTGATGTTAGGGTTGGTTATGTTAAGTATGATGTTGATAATCTAATCGATTCTTATGGGACTTATTTTTCTTCAAAAATATCTCTTACAACACCCACTACAAATAATTTTTTTGTAAAAACTACAGTTGCTGGTGTAACAGATTTTGGTATAAATAATCCAAACTATGAAGATAGAAATTTAGTATTTGATGGTAATGAAAAGTCCTCTTTTGCTATGTTACAAGAACTGTTTATTAACTACTCAAACAAATCAAATACATTTAAGATAGGTAGGCAAGAGTTAGTAACTCCACTTGTAGAAGCTGATGATGGTTACTTTTTAGCAAATAGTTTTGATGCTATTGACTATACAAATAATGCTATAAACAATTATACTTTTCATTTAGGATATTTTTATCAGATGGCTGGTGTTTGGGACTCTGGTGCTAATGGAACAGAGTTTCATTCTATGAGTGATGCATCTTTTGTTGATGCAAGAGATAAGAAAAATGCTAATAATTCTGGTATGTTTTATGGAGCTGTTGAGTATAAAAATGATAAACATCAGTTGAAAATATGGGATTACTATACAAAAGATTTATACAATATGTTTTTTCTTGAGTACACTTTTGCAGATTCATCAGATAACTTCTCTTATGAAACAGGATTTGAGGTTGTAAACTTTAAAGAGGTTGGAGATTTAGCATCAAATAATTATACAAATATCAACTACTCTTTATACTCAGCTAAATTCGATGGTAGCCTTAACAATGGTATATCTTTTAGTACAGGTGCTACAAAATATACTAATGGAGAAGGAACAGGTGCAACACTGGGTGCATGGGGTGGTTTTCCATCATATACTTATGGTTTTGCATATAGTTTTTTTGATGTAGCAAGTTTAAGAGATGCCACTATATATAAACTTCAACTATCTTATGATTTAGGAAAACTTGGACTAGATGATACAACTTTAACATATAGATATACTAACTATAATTTAAATAGTTCTTATTCAGATTCACAAGATTATATGAGATTAAATGGTGTAAAACTTACATATTCTTCAAGTAATGGTTCTTCACTTAAAATGATATATGAAGATAGAGATTTAGACAAGGCAGAAGATGCTTTTGCTATTCGTATTATAGCAGGGTATAAATTCTAATGAGAAGATTATTTTTAGCTTTAATATTTAGCATATCTTTATATGCTGGACAAGTTGTTGAGTTAGCTGGAGATAAAGACTATCCACCATATTCATATAGTGAAAATGGTGTAGCTAAAGGTGTTTATGTTGATATTATAAAATCTCTTTTTTCAAAAATAGATGGTTATGATGTTAAATTTAAAATGATGGCTTGGAAAAAAGCTCAGGCGATGACAAAAAGGGGAAAGGTAGTTGGTTTTTTCCCACCTTATTTTTCTGAAAAAAGAACAAAATGGACAAAATTTTCAGAGCCTATCCTAAATGAAAAAACAGTAGTTTTTGCAACAACAAAAACTTTAAAGAATAAAAAAGTTTTCCCTAATGATTTTTATGGAACAACTCTTTGTTTAAATCGAGGTTTTACAACTTTAGTTATGGGTGGAAATAAACTAGAAAAAGCTGTTGCAGATAAAAAAATAGAACTAATTGAAGCTAATAAAAATACAGATTGTTTAAATAGAGTAAAAAGAGGCTTGGCTGATTTTTATATAAATGATCAACTTATTAATATCTCAAACTTTAATACAATAAAAAGAGGTTTAGATGTCAAATCAAATGCTGGACATATTGGCTTTACACTTAAAACTAATAAATATTCATATATGGATGATTTACAAGCCAAAATAAACAAAACTATGAAACAAATGAAACAAAATGGTGAAATAGAAAAAATTCTAAAAAGATATAAATAAGGATACAAATAAAATGCAAAAAATAGTTATACTATTATTATCAGTAAGTTTAAGTTTATTTGCAAGTGAAATGCAAAGGATTAAAATATTTACTGAACATTATCCACCATACAATATGAAAAATATCAACGGAAAACTAAATGGTTCTTCAGTTGAAGTTTTGGGTGCTGTTTTAAAAGAGATGGGTTCAAAACAAACTATAAAAGATGTAAAACTTAGAAGTTGGACAAAATCTTATAAAATAGCTAAAAAAATAAAAAATGCGATGGTTTTTTCAACTACAAGGACATCTTCAAGAGAAAAACTTTTTAAATGGGTTGGACCTATCGCTACAACAACTATAGGAGTTTTAGCACTAAAAAGTAAGCATATTGTTATAAATAAAATTTCTGATTTTAATAAATATAAAATAGGTGTTGTTTTAGATGATGTTGGACAAACATTACTTGAAGAAGTAGGTGTTGATAAAAGTATATTTTCTTATGTAAATGATGAGGATGCTATCAATGTATCTTTTAACAGATTGAAAAATGATAAAATAGATATGTTTTCTTATAACCTTAATGTAGCATTTGTTAATGCAGAAATGGAAGGTTTTGATATAGAAAAATATGAAGTTATTTATACCTTAAAAGTTGGAGAACTTTATTTTGCATTTAATAAAAATACAGATGATGCTGTTATAGAAAAATGGCAAAAAGCTTTAGATACTATCAAAAAAAATGGTACTTTTAAAGAAATTCAAAATAAATATAAATAGGACTTATATATGAAACAAAGTATTATTGCAAAAACACTTCTCATCTTAGCTAGTTTAATAGTTTTTATTTTTATATGTTTTGGTTATTTTTTTACTCAAAATGATAAGGAACTTATACAGGATATAAGAGAATACAATTTAAAATCTGCAATGAAAGCACTAGATAATAGACAAGCAGAAAGACTAAAACTAAATCAAACTCAAATGCAAGATACAGCAGAATCCATAGCTAAAAATACATCTGAATTTTTAATAAATTATGATTTAAATGGTCTAAAGAAAAATATCGTTTTTGATATGAAAAAAGAGAGTATAAAGGCTGTCAAGATTTGGGATAATGAGGTAGATGAACTTTTTTTACTAGCAGTTAAAAATAAAAATGGGAAAATTATTTTTAACCCTGATTTTTTAGATGAAGATAAATTTCAAGAGATAGAAAAAGATATTAACTATTTAGAAAATGGTGAAAATATAAAACTTGGAAAAGTGATATTTTATTATGATGAATCCGTTATTACTAAACAGATTGATAAACTTAAAAAGGATACTATAAAAAGTGTAGCTAATTTTGATAAAACCATAGATAACAAGTTACAAAAATCTTATCAAGTAAAACTATTTATGGCAATTGGTACATTAGCTTTCATCCTAATGCTTACCTCAACTTTATTGATAAGATTTGTAAATAAACCACTAAAAATTTTACAAAAAAATCTTGATGACTTTTTTATGTTTTTACAAAATAAAAAAGAAACTACAAATACAATACAAATAGATACAGATGATGAGTTTGGTCAAATGTCAAAATCTCTAAATGAAAACATAGCTGTAAGTGCCAGACTTCATGAGGAGATAAAAGAGTTAAATACAAATCTTGAGAAAAAAGTAGATGAGAAAACTAAAAAAGTTAGAACTCTTTTAGACAATGCAGATCAAGGTTTTTTAACTTTTGGTAGTGATTTAATCATAGATAATGAATACTCCAAAGAGTGTGTAAAAATCTTTAAAAAACCTCTTGAAAGATTAAATTTAGCTGATTTACTTTATAGTAAAAATAGTGATAAAAAAGAATTTTTTATGTTAACTTTACAATCACTTTTAAGTGAAACAAATAAGCTAAAAATTAAAACAATAATATCTTTACTTCAAAATGAATTTATAATCAATAAAAAAGCTATTAATATACAATATAAAATAGTAGATAAAGATAAATTTATGTTGATTTTGACAGATATAACTGCAAGAAAGATATTAGAGAAAAAAATAAATCGTGAAAAAAATATATTAAAAATGATAGTTGCAGTTGTAAGTGATAGTGATGAGTTTTTTGAACTTAGTGATGAGTTTTATGCCTTAGAAGCTTCTAAGGAAAAACTAGTAGATAAGCAGAAAACACCATTACATAATGCAACAGAGATATACAGACTTATTCATACTTTTAAAGGGCTTTTTTCTCAAAAAGAGATGAATAGTGTAGTGATAAATTTACATAAATTAGAATCAAAACTTTCTGAAGCTATCTCTTCTCAAGATAATACAAATGAAACACTTCAAAAACTTTTAGATGAAAGTGATTTTGCTAGATGGTTAGATAAAGATATAGATATAATCAAAGATATTTTAGGTAATGAACTGTTTGAAAAAAGAGGGAATTTACTTATAAAAGAGGAAACTATCTCAAATATAGAGAGAAAAATCATTGAAATTGTAAAAAATCACGAAGAGTTTCCAGAAATAAAAGATGTTGCAAATGAGATAAAAGACCTTAAACAAAAAACTATTTATAGTATATTTAGCTCATATCCTAAACTTATAGACCAATTAAGCCAAAGACTAGATAAATCTATCTATCCATTAGAAATTATTGTAAATAAAGACTTAAAAGCTAGTGATAAAATAAGACCTTTTGTAAAATCTCTAGTACACCTTTTTAGAAATAGCATCGACCATGGTATAGAGAGTATGGATGAAAGAGCTGAACTTGAAAAAGATGAGATAGGTACTATAAGCTGTAGCATCAAAAAAGAAAATAATAATCTTCATATAGTGATAGCTGATGATGGTGCAGGTTTAGATATAGAAAAAATCAAACAAAAAGCCAATTCTCTTAGAATTTCAACAGAAAATATGAGTGATAAAGATATAGAATATCTTATATTTAATGATAGATTTTCAACTAAGGATGATATTAGTGAGATATCTGGTCGTGGTGTTGGAATGGCAGTTGTTAAAGATGAAGTTGAAAAACTAAATGGTATAATAAAAATAAATTCTCAAAGACATATAGGTACTACTATAGAATTTATAATACCAATAAACTAAAAAGGAAAAAAAATGATATTAGATTCATTGATATTACAAACAAAACTATTTTTATCTGGAGATATGGATATAAAGATTACAAATATTAAGATAGATGATGAAAACCCTGTTAAACTTCTACTTAAAGACTACACCTCTATGATAGGTACAGGTGGTACTTTTAACTCTATGATTGTTGTTAGCTTTGATAACGATATATTAGAGCATCTTGTTAATCTATTTATGGAGGGTGAAGAGGTTGAAGATGATGAGAAAGAGGAAGTTTATGATAGTGTATCTGGTGAAGCACTAAACACAATCATAGGTTTGGCTTTACCAACATTTCCAAATAGAGGTAAAGGTGTAACAATCACCCCACCAATCACTATAAACGATGCTTCAAATATCAAAAAATATAAAGACTCAAATATAATTAGTGCCCTAATTACAACAGAAGTTGGAACTTTAAGTATAAGTGCTTTAGGGCAAGATGAAATTTTAAAATAAAAAAAGGATAATATATGTTAAAAGTTTTAGTAGTAGATGATTCACTTATAATTAGAAAGAAATTAACAAAAATCATAGAAAAATTAGGTCATGAAGTTGTATATAGTGCGAAAAATGGTCAAGAGGGGATAGACTCTTACCTATCAAAAAAACCAGATTTAGTGACTATGGATATTACGATGCCAGATATGGATGGGATAACTGCTGTTAAAAGCATTATAAACGAAGATGTAGAAGCAAAAATTATTATGGTTACCTCTCACGGTCAAGAAGATATGGTTATTAAGTCTATTCAAGCTGGAGCAGTTGGTTATATGTTAAAACCAATTACAGAAGAAAAATTAGCAGTAACTATTGGAGAGGTATTTGAAGAGTATGCTGTTAATCAGGATGATGACGACTTAGATATTTTAGATGATGAATTTTAAGTTGTAATTATGCAACAAGAAAATAAAATATTTGAAGCATTACTTGATGTTATACCTTTTGCATCTTATTCAGTAGATGTTGATACTTATAAGCTTGTTTATGCAAATAAACTTATGGGTGAAAGTATGTATGCACCAAGAGCTGAGAATTGTTGGGAAAAGATATATGGACAAGAGAGTATTTGTGAATGGTGTCAAATTAAAAAGCTAAAAGAGAGAGATGTAGTTTATAAAAGTAAAAAGTTAGAAAGCACTTTTTTTGATGAGTCAACAGATAAATGGCTTCAAAGTTATGATGAAATTGTAAAATGGCCAGATGGAAGAACTGTAAAATATACCATTTTAGTAGATATTACAGAACAAAAAGAGATACAAGCTGATATGATTAAAACTCATACCAAATTAGCCTTACAAAGTAAAAAACTTCAAGTTGCAAATGAAAAACTAAAATATATGGCTCAAAAAGATTTCTTAACAGGTATAAATAATCGTGGTCACTTTTTTGATTTAGCAAATAATCTTTTTAACAAAGAATTAACAGATAAATATATCTATGTTGCTATGCTTGATTTGGATAAATTTAAAAATATAAACGATACTTATGGGCATAATGTAGGAGACAGTGTTATAAAAGCTTTTGTAAAAGCAGTTAAACCAAATCTTGAAAAAGAGGATATTTTTGGAAGAATTGGTGGTGAAGAATTTTCACTTATAGTTGTTAGCGATACTAAAGAAAAAGTTTTAAAAAAACTTGAAAAGATAAGAGTAGATATAAGTAAATTAAATATAAAAAGTGAACAAGGTGAAGTAAAATTTACTGTTTCTATGGGTATGGCTAAAAGAGAAAATGAACAAAATATAGATTTTGTTTTAGATATGGCTGATAAAAAACTATATGATGCTAAAGAAAATGGAAGAAACCAAATAAAATGTTAGAAAATAAGCTATTTGAAGCACTTTTAGATGTTATACCTTTTGGAGCTTATGCAGTTGATATTAACACCTATGAGATTGTTTATTCAAATAAGCTTATAAGAGAAAATATGTATGCTCCACAAGAGGAGCATTGTTGGGAAAGAATCTATGGACGAGACTCAAAATGTGAGTGGTGTACAATAAGTCAAGGTAAAAATCCAAATCAAAAACAAAATTATGATTTTTTTGATGAACTTGATGATAAATGGATAAAATCTTATGATGAATTTATCGCTTGGCCAGATGGTAGAGATGTTAAATACTCCATTTTAGTAGATATAACAGACCAAAAAGCTACTCAAGGTTCTATGATACAATCTCATGCAAAATTAGCAGTAAAAACAAAACAAGCAATAAAAGTTAATAAAAATCTCCAAATAAAAAAACTTCAACTTCAAAAAACTGTAAGAGAGTTAGAAGAACAAACAAAAATAGCACAATTAGCAACTCAATCTAAATCATACTTTTTAGCAAATATGTCGCATGAGATAAGAACACCAATGAATGGCATACTAGGTATGACCCATCTAACTTTACAAACAGATGATATAAAAAAACAAAGAGAATATATAAAAAATATAGATAGTTCTGCAAAAAATCTTTTAGGAATTATAAATGATGTTTTAGATTTCTCAAAGATAGAAGCTGGAAAGTTAGATATAGAAACTATAGATTTTGATATGAATAGTGTTATAAAAAATCTAAAAAATATCACTAAACTAAAAGCTTATGAAAAAGGTTTAGAATATAACATATACTACTATGAAAAAGATACTATCTATAAGGGAGACCCAAATAGGATAGGACAAATACTCATAAATATAGTAAATAATGCTATAAAATTTACTTCTAATGGTGAAACTAGTGTTTATATAGAACAGATACAAAATGGTATTGTAAAATTTATAGTTGTTGATACAGGTATAGGCATACCTAAAAATATGCAAGATAAACTTTTTACATCTTTTACACAAGCAGATATAAGTAGTAGTAGAAAATATGGTGGTACAGGTTTAGGACTTGCTATATCTAAACAATTAGTTGAGCTGATGGGTGGTAAAATATATCTAAACAGTCAAGAAAATATTGGAAGTGAATTTATATTTGAGATACCTCTACCAAAGGGTGACATCTCTTTAGTTCATAAAGATGAAGACTCTTTAAAAAATCTACAAAATGAAGTTATATTTCTAAAAGGAAATAAAATACTTTTAGTAGAAGATAACGAGATGAATAGAGAGATAATAAACTCACTTTTAGAGATAACAGGTATAGAAGTAACTCATGCAAACGATGGAAAAAAAGCAGTTGAGTTATATAAAAACAATCCAACAAAATATGATTTGATTTTAATGGATATCCAGATGCCTATTATGGATGGATATGAAGCTACTAAAATCATTAGAAAACTAAACTCTACTATACCTATAGTAGCTTTAAGTGCTAATGCGATGAAAGAGGATATAGAAAAAACAAAATCACTAGGTATGAATGAACATTTAAGTAAACCTATAGATGTAAAAAAGCTTTATCAAATTCTTTTAACTTATCTTAAAAAATCTAATAAAGCTAAGTTACTAGATACAAAAGTTACAGATACTTCAGATGATATAACTTTAAAATCAACTCCAAATATAGATGTAGAATTAGGCTTAAAATACTTAGTAGGAAATAAAAAATCGTATCTAAAGATTTTAGATAGTTTTTATACTAGATATAAAAATCTTGATTTAGTAAATTTAGATAAATCTGAATTAAAACTAATAACACACACTTTAAAAGGTTTAAGTAAAAATATAGGCGCTATAAACTTACACAATATTTTAAAAGATTCAGATATAATTTTTGATAATTCAACATTAACTAAAATCAAAATAGAATTAGACAAAATTATAAACGACTTAAAAGATATACTAGAATCTCAGAATACAAATATAGAAAAAAAAGAGTTCAATCATATAGATATAGACAATCTATTTAAAGAATTAAAAATTGCATTAAAAACAAATAGACCAAAAAAATGTGAAGAGATAATAAGTAAATTAGAGATGTATCAACTAAAAGATGAAGCTTTGTTTAATAAAATAAAATCATACATAAAATCATATAAATTTAAAAAAGCATTACAAACTTTAGAACTAAATTTTTAGCTCATAATCTATCTCTAATTATTACTTTTGGGTTTGTGTTGTATGTTTGAATAAGTAAAGTAAATTGATTTTTAACCATATCTTATTATATAATTAGTTAGAATTGAGTATATTTTTTAGGAGATAACTTATGAGTATGAAAAATATATTGATTGTAGATGATACCCCAGCTAATTTAGACATTTTATGTGAATTATTATCTGAATATGATGTTGTAGTTTCTATAAGTGGTGAAGATGCTCTTGAAGTTGTGCAAGAGGAACATATTGATTTAATTTTACTAGATATTATGATGCCAGATATGAATGGATTTGAAGTTTGTAAAAAACTAAAATCAAATCAAAAAACAAAAGATATACCAATTATATTTATAACTGCAAAAACAGATGAAGATTCTATTGAGATGGGATATGATATAGGTGGAAATGATTATATAACTAAACCATTCAAACCAAAAGAATTATTGGCAAAAGTTAAAAGAGAATTAAAATTTCAAGATTTGCAAAACGAACTAAAGATTTTAGCTTCAACAGACTATATGACAAAACTTTACAATAGAAGATACTTTACTTCTATGTCTATACATACATTGGAATTATCAAAAAGAAATTTACAAGATTTATCTATCATAATCTTAGATATAGATAAATTTAAAAATGTTAATGATACTTATGGTCATAATGTTGGGGATGAAGCAATTATATCTTTAGCAAATAAACTTAAATCTATACAAAGAAAAAGTGATATTATTTGTAGATTTGGTGGAGAAGAATTTGTAATACTTTTACCAAATACATCAAAAGATGATGCTATTCTTATTGCTGAAAATATAAGAAAAGAGGTGGAAACTTTAACTATTTCGTTAGATAATTCACAAGAATTAAAATTTACTATATCTTTAGGTGTATCAGATATTGATATTCAAAATGAAAATAATATAGAAGATGGACTTAAAAGAGCAGATGATGCTTTATATGAAGCTAAAAACAATGGAAGAAATAAGGTTTGTATAAAATAATTTAAAAGAGTGAATTTTGAAAGACAAAAAAAATATAAAATATAATGAGTTAGTTGCAGATGAAACTATTGAAGATTACTCTCTTCGTTATGCTCCAAAATCTTTTAGAAAATGGTCAGAATTTCTTATAGCAAATACTGCAATTGGAAGTATCTCATTTTTAGCACTTGAAGCTATTGGTGCTTCTATTGCTATAACTTACGGCTTTTCTACAGCTTTTTGGGCTATTTTAGTGGCTAGTATCATCATTTTTATCACGGCTATCCCTATAAGTTATCATGCAGCTAAGTACAATATAGATATAGACCTTATAACTAGAAGTGCAGGTTTTGGTTATGTTGGTTCTACTTTTACATCACTTATCTATGCATCCTTTAGTTTTATATTTTTTGCACTTGAAGCTGCCATTATGGCTCAAGCTATTGAACTTTATTTTGGTATTCCACTTGGTATTGGTTATCTTATCTGTTCTCTTGTTATCATACCTATGGTTTTTTATGGATTTACTTTTATAAATAAGCTACAACTTTATACTCAACCAATTTGGCTTATTATGATGATAGCACCATTTATTGCTATACTTGTAAAAGAACCTAATGCACTAAATATACTAACTTCAGTTAGTGGAGATATATCCAAAAGTAATGATTTTGATTTTTATTACTTTGGTTTTGCCATAGGTATATCACTCTCTCTTATCGCTCAAATAGGTGAACAAGTGGATTATCTTAGATTTATGCCACCACTTACAAAAGAAAATAAAGTAAAATGGTATGCTTCGATGCTTATAGCTGGTCCAGGTTGGATTATTATCGGTTTTTTAAAACAAATTGGTGGTATTTTTCTTATGGCTATTGCTGTTTTTGCAGGTTCTTCTCTTTACGAAGCAAAAACACCTATTGAGATGTATAATATCGGTTATACTTATATTGTAGCTAACCCATCACTTGCACTTACTTTTGCTACATTCTTTGTCGTTGTTTCTCAGATTAAGATAAATGTTACAAATGCTTATGCTGGAAGTTTAGCTTGGTCAAACTTTTTTTCTCGTATTACTCATTCTCATCCAGGTCGTGTTGTTTGGATGATTTTTAATATAGCTATAGCATTACTTCTTATGGAATTAGGACTTTTTGATGTTTTAGAAAATATTTTAGGACTTTACTCAAATGTAGCTATTGCTTGGATTAGTGCGATATTTGCCGATTTGACTATAAATAAACCACTTGGACTAAGTCCAAAAATAATTGAATTTAAAAGAGCATATCTTTACAATATCAATCCTGTTGGAGTTGGTAGTATGGGGATAGCATCAATCATCTCGATATTTGCTTTTATGGGAGTTTTTGGAGATTGGGCTCAGAGTTATTCATCTATACTTGCTATGTTTATAGCTATATTTTTATCACCTTTAATTGCTTACTTAACAAAAGGTAAATACTACATTGCAAGAGCAAACATTATAAAAGAAAATGAGCAAGAACATTATATATGTACATCTTGTTCTCATCAATATGAAAAAGAAGATGTTGTTTTTTGTCCATTAGTAAATTCTCATATATGTTCACTTTGCTGTACACTAGATTCTTTATGTCATGATAGTTGTAAGATAAAACAAGAACTTACCATAAGAGATAAGATAGCTCATAAAATAGAAACTTTATTAAACAATAAATTTCATAAAGATTATATATATAAGATACTAGATTTTTTAAGTATTAATTTTATTATCTTCTTTATACTTGGCATCATCGGATGGATGACTTTTTCTATGCAAGTTACTAAGTTAGCACCAGAAGATAAAGATGTTTTAAAAAGTATCATTGCAAATATCATGGTTGTTGTAGGTATATTTACTACCATTTTAACTTGGTGGATTATACTTATGCAAGACTCTAAAAATAGAGCAGAGAAAGAGTTAGAAAATCAAAATGAAACTTTAAATAAACAAAAAGATGAGTTTGAAGCGATTTACAATGGTAGTAAAGATGCCATAGCTATACTTGATATGCAATCAAATTTTTTGGCTATAAATCCAGCTTTTTTAGAGATAACAAGGTTTACAGAAGAGGAGTTACTAAAAACATCTTGTTTATCTTTAACAGTAGAAAAAGATATAGAATCTTCAAAAATTGCTATGCAAGAGGTACTAGATATTGGTCATATTAAAAACTTTGAAAAAAGTTGTATTATAAAAGATAATAAAGTTATTATTATAAATATGTCTATGTCATTACTTAAAAGTCCAAAAAGGGTCTTAATAAGTGTAAGGGATATTACAAAACAAAAAGAAAATGAAAAAATACTGCAAGATGCTATACAAAAAGCGAAAGAAGCTGTAAAAACTAAAAGTGAATTTTTAGCAAATATGTCTCATGAGATAAGAACACCAATGAATGGCATCCTTGGGATGAGTCATTTAGTTCTTCAAACAGAATTAAGTGAAAAGCAAAAAAATTATATCTATAAGATAGACAATAGTGCTAAAAATCTACTTGAAATTATAAATGATATTTTAGATTTTAGTAAAGTTGAAGCTGGTAAATTAAGCATCGAGAAAACAAACTTTAATCTTTTTGAAGTTATAAATAATGTTATAGGTTTGATAGAGTTAAAAGCTCATGAAAAAAATCTTGAGATCATCATAGATTACGATACGACAATGGGTCATACATTTTATGGAGATAGTTTAAGAATATCTCAAGTTTTAACCAACTTATTTACAAATGCTGTCAAATTTACAGAAAAAGGTGAAATATATTTATATGTTAAAAAAGTGTCAAATACCAAAGTCTTATTTAAGGTTATAGATACAGGTATAGGACTAACTAAAGAGCAACAAGAAAAATTATTTCAATCATTTACACAAGCAGATGGTAGTACTACTAGAAAATATGGTGGAACAGGTTTAGGACTTGCTATTTCTAAACAGTTAGTTGAGTTAATGAATGGAAAAATTTGGATAGAGAGTGAAGTTGAAATGGGTAGTAGTTTTATATTTGAAATAGAACTTATTGAAAAAATAAATGAAATAAAATTCCAAAAATTCTCAAACAAAAGTGTTCTTATAGTTGATGATAATGAAAGTTGGCATACTATACTTGAAAATCTATTAGATATTTTTGATGTGGAGATTGCTCATGCTTACAGTGGACAAGAAGCATATCAAAAAATTTGTAACGATAAAAACAGATACAATTTAGTCTTTATGGACTGGAATATGCCAGATTTAAATGGTATAGAAACTACTAAAAATATCAATAAATTTTGTGCTGAACAAGAAAAAAAAGAACCTTTAAGTATCATCATGACAAGTGCTTATAGAAAAGAGCAGATTATGACTCAAGCAAATAGTGTTGGTATAGATATATTTTTACAAAAACCTTTCGATATATACTTTATATATAAGATATTATGTAAAGTATTTTTAAAAGAAGATATTGATTTAGAACATACTATTTTTAGAGAAAATGAAACTATAACTACTGATATATCTGTACTAGAGGGTTCTAAAATCTTACTTGTTGAAGATAACAAAACAAATCAAGAGATAGTTATAGGTCTTTTAGAAAATAGTGGTTTAGAGATAGATATAGTAGAAAATGGTCAAAAAGCTGTTGAAAGTGTAAAAAATAATAATGATTATGAACTTATCTTGATGGATATTCAGATGCCTGTTATGAATGGCTATGAAGCTACTAAAATTATAAAAGAGATAAATCCTAATATACCTATAATAGCTTTAACTGCAAATGCGATGAAAGAGGATATTCAAAGAACTAAAAAAGCTGGGATGAATGAGCATCTAAACAAACCTATAGAGATAGATAAACTATATCAAGTGCTTTTAAAATATATATCTCTAAAACACAAAAGTACAAAAAAAATCCTTTCAAATGAAGTAGAGATTGAATTACCAAACTTTAAATATATTAATACTAAAAAAGGTTTAAAGCTACTTTCATCAAAAAAACTATATCTAAAAATATTAAGAGATTTTTACAATGACTATAAAGAACTTTCACTAGAAACTTTAGATACTGAAAACTTAAAAAGAGTATTTCATACCATTAAGGGTTTAAGTGCAAATATAGGTGCAGATGCCTTAAATATAATAGCTCAGAAATTAGAAACTATTCAAGATAAGTCATTATTTAGCGATTTTTATAAAGAATTAAACTTTGTTATAAAAGACTTAGAGTTATTACCAGAAGAGAAAAAACCTAAAAATAATAAAGAAAAAATAGATAAAGAACTTAAAGATAAACTTTTTGAAGAGTTAAAGCAAGCATCAAAAAGTAGAAAAGCTAAACAATGCAATAGCATCATAGATGAGTTAGCAAAATACTCTTTAAATGATCAAGATGATGAATTATTTCAAGATATAAAAAAATTTATAAAAAAATATAAATTTAAAGATGTTGTAAAGGTGTTAGATGATGCAAAACCTATCGATTAAAGTTAAACTACTTATAATTGTTTTTACAATTATATCTGTTATAACTATTTTTTTAACAATACAATCTGTAAGCACTATAAAAACATTATCAAATCAAAATATAGAACAATTTTCAAAACAAATTATTGATGAAAAAAAACTCTCTTTAAAAAATTATGTCGATATGGCTAGTGGTATTTTAGAAATATATAGAAAGAAAGTTACAAAAGACACTACAAAAGAAGAGTTAGAAACCATCAAAAAAGAAGCTATAAAAGCTATGGATGCCATGACTTATGGAGATAATGGTTATGTGTTTGTTTGGAGTTATGAGGGTGTTCCTCTTGCATTTCATCCACGACCAGACCTTATAGGGAAAAATCTACTAGAACTAAAAGGTGGAGATGGTAGATGGGTTATTAAAGACCATATAGCAAATGCAAAAAAAAGTGGAGGACATTACTATATCTACAAATGGAGAACAATAAAAGGTAGTAAATACCAAACAAAAATATCATACTCTTTTGGTGTTCAAGATTGGGGTTGGTTTGTAGGAACTGGTGAATATATGGCAAAAGAAGAGGTTCTAATTGCTAAAAAGAAAAAAGAATTAACAGTTGAAACAAATAATCTGATAATGAAAATAATTTTAAATGCACTTATATTTATCATTATTGTTGGTGTTATTTTTTACTTTATCTTACAAAAAATGATAACAAAACCTTTAGAAAAACTCCAAAATGGACTAAATAACTTTTTTGACTTTTTACAAAATAAAACAAAAAATATAAAACCAATTGTAATAGATTCACAAGATGAATTTGGAGAGATGTTTAACTCTATAAATAACAATATCGGAGTAAGTGCAAAACTACATAGTGAGATTCATAAACTAAATAAAAATCTTGAAGAAAAGATAAAAGAAAGAACACTAGAACTATACAAACAAAAAGATGAATTTGAAGCTATATATAGAGGTACAAAAGATGCCTTAGCTATTTTAGATATGAAGTCAAATTTTTTAGCTGTAAATCCTGCTTATCTTGAGATGACAGGTTTCACAAAAGATGAACTTCTAGCTACTTCTTGTTTAGCATTAACTGTTGAAAATGATATACAAAGTTCAAAAGATGCTATGAAAGAGGTACTAGAAGCTGGATATATTAAAAATTTTGAAAAAGCTTGTGTTATAAAAAATAATAAAATTATTATTATAAATATGTCTATGTCTGTTCTAAAAAATCCAGATAGAATACTTATAAGTGTAAGAGATATTACAAAACAAAAACAAAATGAAGAGTTACTTCAAAATACTATGGATAAAGCAGAAGAAGCAGTAAAAATAAAAAGTGAATTTCTAGCAAATATGTCTCATGAGATAAGAACACCAATGAATGGTATCATAGGTATGAGTCATTTAGTTCTTCAAACAAATTTAGAAGATAAACAAAAAAATTATATTCAAAAAATTGATAGTAGTGCAAAAATTCTTCTCAATATTATCAATGATATACTTGATTTTTCTAAGATAGAAGCTGGTAAATTAGAAATAAATAAAATCAACTTTGATATGTGTAATATTTTAGAAATAATTAAAAATACATTGGAATTAAAAGCATTAGAAAAAGCACTTGAATTTGAGATTTTTTGTGATGATCCTAAAAATTCTATATTTTATGGGGATAATATAAGAATTACTCAGATACTTATAAACTTAACAAATAATGCTATAAAATTTACAAATAAAGGTTCTGTTAAAGTATATATATCAAAACAAAATAATAATATTGTAAGATTTCAAGTAATAGATACAGGTATCGGTCTTACAAAAGAAGAACAATCTAAACTTTTTCAATCTTTTTCACAAGCAGATGGAAGTACCACTAGAAAATATGGTGGTACAGGTCTTGGACTTTCTATATCTAAGCAACTTGTAGAACTTATGAATGGGGAAATTTGGATAGAGAGTGAAGTTGGAGTTGGAAGTAAATTTATATTTGAGATAGCACTAAATAAAGGTGATAAAACTAAAATCAAAAAATCAAAAGAAGTAGATAAAACTAAAATTACAACTCTAAAAGACTCAAAAATCCTTTTAGTAGAAGATAATACTATAAATCAAGAGATAATCATAGGATTACTAGAAGATAGCCAAATAGAGATAGATGTAGCTAACAATGGACAAGAAGCAGTAGAAAAATTTAACAAAAACAACTATGAACTAATCCTTATGGATATACAAATGCCAATAATGGATGGATATGAAGCTACTAAAAAGATAAGAGAAAATGACAAAAATATCCCGATTATAGCATTAACAGCAAATGCCATGAAAGAAGATATAGAAAAAACAAAAAAAGCACAGATGAATGAACATCTGAATAAACCAATAGATGTTGAAAAATTGTATCAAACATTATTAAAATATATATCTAAGAAAATCAATAACACAACGGAGATAAAACAAACAAAAGATATAGATCTACCAAAATTTAAAAATATAAATATTGATAGAGGTATGCAACATATGGCAAATAACCAAAAACTATATCTAAAAATCTTGAAAACTTTTTATGAAAACTATAAAAATTTATCTTTAGATGATTTAGATAATGAAAATTTAAAAAGAGTACTTCATACGATTAAAGGTTTAAGTGCAAATATAGGAGCAACAAAACTACATCAAATAACAAAAGAACTAGAAAAAACTTATGATAAATCATTATATGATGAGTTTTCAAAAGAGTTAAATGGTATTATTTTAGACTTAGAGTTACTACCGAAAAATGAACAAGTAACAACAACTAAACAGATTGTAGATGAAGAAAGTATTTTTCAAGATTTAAAAAATGCTCTAAAAACAAGAAAGATTAAACAATATAATTCTATCATAGAAGAGATGCAAAACTATGAGCTAAAAGAACAAGAGTTATTTGAACAAATAAAACAGCTTGTAAAAGATTACAAATTTAAAGAAGCTCTTAAATTACTTTAAAAAAATTTAGCATTACCTAAGTAAGATGGCATAAATAATATTACAAACTGTCATAAAAACAGGTTTGTAAGTGATTTTATAGTATATTTTCAAAAAAAATGGAGAATGTAGTTGTACAAAATATCACAAAGACGATACCTTGGTAAT
>Ga0256827_10000874_pt1 | contig 18970 bp, 20 predicted proteins | sample CV84metaG_FD_185977 | JGI IMG/M metagenome (GOLD analysis project Ga0256827, IMG submission 185977) | Hydrothermal vent microbial communities from East Pacific Rise, Pacific Ocean - CV84 | ecosystem: Environmental > Aquatic > Marine > Hydrothermal vents | place: Pacific Ocean: East Pacific Rise... | reverse complement strand
CATCCGCCAGTCCTACCAGCGGCGCCAGTTCAATAGAGCCGTAAAGTTTGATCACCTCTACACCAACTGCTTTTTTAGAGAAGTAGTCACGGGTGATATTGACCATCTTGGTAGCCACTTTGATATTGGGCTTATTCCAGTCGAGTGTGTCTCCGTTCTTAATTCCGATAGCCACTTTACATCTGCCCAGACGCATGTCCAACAGCTGAATGATATCAAGCTCTTTTTCCGTGATCACATCCAGTCCCACCACACCGATATCTGCGGCACCATGCTCTACATAGGTTGGGACATCCTGGTTGCGGACATTGAGGAAGCGAAACTCACCGATATCCAGTATCAGCTTGCGACTCTCAAACTGAAACTCTCCACCGAAGATCTCGGCAAAGATCGCCAGTGTCTCTTCAGCTATTCTTCCTTTGGGAAGTGCAATCGTTAACATATTTTACCCTTTTCAATCATTTTTATCATACCCTGAAAAAGCAGTGTCTCATCAAACACCGCCTGTTCAAAATACTGCGATAACCACATACCATCTCCGCCCGTGCAATATACAGGCAGATCCCCCATAATCTTCTCAATAGAGGCAATCATCGGTGCTATCGTACCGAAACTGACACTCTCGCGCGTTGTTTTGGGCAATATTTCCAGTGCCACCTTTCTGTCAAGCACTACATCCAATACTGGAGAGATCTCGGCATAGGCTTTGTGATAGGCATGAATACCAGGAAGGATATAGCCCCCCTGATACACCCCCTCCACCACTTTATCCACTGTGATCGCAGAGCCTGCATCGACAAAGATGCCATCGAGATGACTCAAGCAAAGGGCTTTACGGTCTATACCCATCCCTTCATAGGCTCCCTTCAGCACACAGTGTTGTGAAATATCACTCCACTCTTCCAGTGTCGCAAGGGTCTGCTCATAGGTGGTATTGACATTGATGTAACATACTACCTCTGCAGCATATTTTTCTATGGCTTCCATCACGCGCAAGTGTTCGATCCTGCCATCATCCCAGATATGTACATAGCTGTTACCCACATCTGCCAAAATCACAGCGAACCTTTATTTTTTTGGTGTAGCCAATAGAAGAGACTTAATCCTACGATGAAAAGCATTGCGGCAAGCGTCGCACTCTTGAGATACTGTGCCACCTGATCTTCATTGGCACCCAAATAGTAACCCAACAGTGCCAATACGCTCACCCAGATACCTGCCCCCAGTACCGTATAGAGTGAAAATTTTCCAAGATGCATCCCAGCCAAACCTGCCGGCATAGAGATGTACTGCCTTATCCCAGGGATCAATCGGCCGTTGAAGGTAGAGATATCACCATGCTTGGCAAAAAACAGTTCCAGTTTCTGAAGCGATTCAGGTTTGAGGAAAAAATATTTACCATAGCGTAGAAGAAAAGGTCTGCCATATTTGGCAGCCAGAAAATAGTTGAACAATGCGCCTGACAGGGAGCCTGTAACACCGGAAAAGATCGCCATAAAAAGATTCATCTTTCCTTGAAATGCCAGGTAGCCTGCAGGGATCATCACCACTTCACTGGGAAAAGGAAAAAAACTACTCTCGAGAAACATGCTGACAAAGATACCAAAGTAGCCCCAACTGTCTACCGTACCCACAACCCAGCTGACAAATGAAGTAAACAAGAGGTACTAGTCCTCTTTGAAGGCGCCCGGAGCTGTGAGCTTGGTATAGCGTTTCTCCAGCATCTCCTCCTTGCTCATCTCTCTGAGTGCATAAACAGATTTGAGATAATACTCTTTGAGTGCTTCTGCTGCTGCTTTTTTATCTCTGTGTGCACCCTTGAGCGGTTCATCAATAATATCATCGATCAGCCCATACTCCAGTAACGAATCAGGAGTGATCTTGAGTGCTTTGGTCGCCTGTTCTACTTTGCTGGGATCACTCCAGAGTATCGCAGAGCAGCCCTCAGGAGAAATGACCGAAAAGACAGAGTATCTCATCATCGCAAAGCGGTCTGCTACACCGATCGCCAGTGCACCACCGCTGCCACCTTCACCGATCACTACAGAGATCATAGGTATTTTGGCGCCGGAGAACTCCAAAAGATTGCGAGCGATCGCTTCACTCTGTCCTCTCTCTTCTGCACCCAATCCAGGATACGCACCCGGAGTGTCCACGAGCATCAACACAGGGATGTCAAACTTCTCTGCCAGCTTCACGGCTCTGAGTGCCTTACGATATCCCTCCGGATTGGGCATACCGAAGTTTCGCTTGATCTTGTTCTTGACCCCACGTCCTTTTTGTTCACCGATCACTACAGTTCGCTGTCCACCGATCCATCCCAGGTAGCAAAGCATAGGAGCGTCATCTTTGAAAGTACGCTCTCCATGAATCTCCTGTGCATCCTCCATAAGTAGCCTGATATAGTCCAGTGCATAAGGACGGTCAGGATGGCGTGCCAGCTGTAACTTCTGATAGTCGCTCAATGAACCAAATGTCTTTTTTACCTCTTTTTCCATCTCTTTTTCAAGCGCATGGAGCACCTCTTCATTGCCCCTGGCTTTGGCGGATTCTATATCTTTATAGATCGCCTCCATCGGTTTTTCAAAGTCAAGGTAGTTTGTCATATCCGATCCTAATCAGTAAATTTTTCGAAGATGACCACACCATTGGTGCCGCCAAAGCCAAAAGAGTTGCTCATGACGACATTTAGTTCTGCCTCTCTGGCTTTATTGGGGACATAATCCAGATCACAGTTTTCGTCAGGCGTCAGCTGGTTGATCGTGGGAGGGATGATCCCTCTCTCCATCGCCATAATAGAGATAATAGCCTCCATAGAGCCCGCAGCACCGAGACAGTGTCCGATCTGCCCTTTGGTAGAGCTTACCGGTGGGCAGTTCTCTTTACCGCCAAAGAGTTCTTTAAGTGCCGCTGTTTCATTTTTATCATTGATCGGTGTAGAAGTACCGTGTGCATTGACATAGTCTACCTTGGGTTCTCCTGCCATACGGTAGGCCGCTTTCATTGCTCTGAGCGGGCCATCCATAGTAGGTGTCGTGATATGGTTGGCATCACCACTCTCACCAAAACCGATCAGCTCAGCATAGATCTTGGCGCCTCTAGCTTGGGCAGATTCAAGATCTTCCAGTACCAAGGCACCAGCACCCTCACCCATCACAAAGCCATCTCTGTCTTTGTCAAAGGGTCTGGAGGATGTCTGTGGATCGTCATTGCGGGTAGAGAGTGCTTTCATCGCAGCAAATCCACCCACACCTGCACCACACACTGCAGACTCTGCACCGACAACCAGCATACGGTCTGCTCCGCCGATCATGATCGTCTTGGCTGCTTCGCCGATCGCATGTGTTCCAGCTGCACAGGCTGTCACAGAAGAGAGATTCGGACCTTTAAGGTTTTGATAAATAGAGACAAAACCACCCAGCATATTGACCAATGCAGAGGGGATAAAGAAAGGGGAGATTCTTCGTGGACCTCTAGTATCACAGATCACAGAGTTTTTCTCGATGGAGGGTAAGCCTCCAATACCTGATGCGCTGCTCACACCGAAACGCTCTCGGTCGATACTCTCATCAAACTGAGCATCCTCCATTGCTTCCATAGCAGCTTTGAGTCCTAGCTGTATAAATCGGTCTGCCTTCTTCACCTCTTTGCCATCCATAACGGTAGAGGGATCAAAGTCCTTGACCTCAGAAGCTATTTGGGCTGAAAACTTCTCAGGATCAAACAGCGTGATTGTATTAATACCACATTTTCCTGCAACGATCGCATCAAAGGCTGTCTTCTTATCATGTCCTACACCATTGATCATACCTAAACCGGTTACTACTACTCTTCTCACAAAATTCCCCTATATTAGTTTGGAATAGAAATACAAATACTTCTTAAAGTACTTGTGTTTCTATACACAAGTCTCCTCATAAAGAGGAGAGACGAAACCTAAACAGCTTCGATAAATTTGATAGCATCCGCTACAGTAGCGATCTTCTCGGCATCCTCATCAGGGATCTCGATATCGAACTTCTCTTCAAGTGCCATAACGAGTTCAACTACATCAAGACTGTCCGCGCCAAGATCTTCAACAAACTTAGAGTCCTCTTTGACTTCGTCAGGGCTCACGTTCAGTTGCTCTACTACTACCTCTTTTACATCATCTAAAATTGCCATTTGTATCTCCTGTATTTGGTTTAATTTATGGGCAAAGTATATCGAAATATTGTTAAATAAATGATAGCCACACTAACAAATGTTATTCTGCCTCGCTATCCATCCCACTATAATACTATTAAAAAAGGTCTCTGCAATGGAATTTCTGCTCCTGTTTACTGCGTTTATACTCCCATTTGCATGGACACCGGGACCTATCAATGTAACACTCGCAGCGGTGGGCACTGCCAGTGGTTTCAGCAAGGCACTGCCACTGATACTGGGGATCAATGTGGCTTTTTTGCTGCAGGCAGTTGCTATGGGCATGGGACTGGGAAAACTCTTCGAACTTTACCCTCTACTCTATGAGATCATCCGCTACACTGGTGCACTCTACCTGCTCTATTTAGCCTATAAGATGCTAACCCTTCGCATCGGTAGCCGAGAGATGCAACTGCATTTTTGGAATGGGATGCTACTGAGCCTACTCAACCCCAAAGTCTATATGACCCATATCGTCATGTATGCACAGTTTACACAAGAGGGTCAAACACTCTCTGGTGTACTACTGCTAAGTCTATTGGCTACAGGATTTTTCTTCATCGGAAACAGTGGCTGGTGCCTCTTTGGTGCCACACTCAGGAGGTTTATGGATAATAAGGTGTTTTTCAGACTATACAAGTACTTTTTTGCCTTGCTTTTGGTAGGAGTGGCAGGGTATTTGCTGTGGGGATAGACCTAGCGTAGGGTTGGCTTCAGCCGACCTCCAGTATCTCCATACGACAATAGTGTCATATAATAAAACTTTTATTGGAATTATCATGGGAGTTGATTACAGATCAGTAACACTATTTTACCATACACTTTTCCAGCATCACATAGACGCGGCAATTTCATGCTATACTTATAGGTATGAAAGCACTTATTCAAACCTTACCCAAAGCTGAACTACATTTGCATATAGAGGGCACACTTGAACCGAAGCTCATGTTCCGACTGGCTGAGAAAAATAGAATCAACATCCCTTATCACACTATAGAGGAAGTAGAAAAAGCCTATCGTTTTACCTCTTTACAATCTTTTTTAGACATCTATTATGAGGGTGCCCATGTCCTGATCACCGAAGAGGATTTTTTTGATCTTACCTGGGCATACCTTCTCAAATGCAAAGCACAGCATATTGTGCATACCGAGATCATGTTCGATCCTCAAACACATACCCAAAGAGGCATCGCATTTCAGACCGTTATCAGAGGGATAACACAAGCATTGGAAGCCGGGAAAGAGGAGTTGGGGATCAGCTCTTTTCTCATTATGAGTTTTCTTCGGCACCTCAGCCAGGAAGATGCATTTACTACACTCGCTGAAGCCTTGCCTTTTCAAGAACAGATCCTGGCAGTAGGGCTCGACTCCAGTGAGCTGGGGAACCCTCCTTCAAAATTTGAAGCAGTTTTTAAAGCGGCCAAAGAACATGGCTTCAAATTGGTCGCCCATGCTGGAGAAGAAGGTGACAGTAGCTACATCTGGGAAGCCATCAAGCTCCTGCATGTTGACCGGATAGACCATGGGATCCGTTGTGATGAAGATGCCGCACTGTTAGACTATTTGGCAAAGATGCAGATCCCCTTAACGGTCTGCCCTCTCTCAAATGTATCCCTTCATACAGTCAAGGACCTTGCACACCATAATATACTCAAGCTGTTAAACCGAGGGTTGCTTGTGATGGTCAATTCTGATGATCCTGCCTATTTTGGAGGGTACCTCAATGAAAATCTAGAAGCCCTCTCTGAAGGATTGGATATGCAGGCAAACGAACTAAAGCATTTAGTAAAAAACAGCTTCAAGGCTTCATTTCTGAGGGAGAAAGCGAAGGAAGCTTTTTATCAGAATATTGATACCATATATGAAGCATTGCTTGCTTCTAAATCCACCTAAAAATACTATATCATGTTACTTGATCTTTTGAGTACCCCACTACACTCGCATAGCATCCTTGGTCTTTTTTGACAATGATATATAATCCAAATTTTCTTGGTTACAACTCACATAAACTACGATATACTGCGCTTAAAAAATGAGAGACCTTATGAAACCAGAAGAAAAAACAGGCATCCTCTATGCTATCGCTGCCTTTGGTTTCTGGGGATTGGCACCAATCTACTTCAAGCAGGTCGCTTCTGTCGCACCCACAGAAGTACTGGCACACCGTATCCTCTGGTCAGTAGTGGTTCTGGTGATCTTTCTTTCCGTGAGCAGACAGTTTATCCAGATCAAGCCACTGTTTAAAGAGCCTGCCAAGCTTAAATGGCTGATGCTCTCCTCATTGCTTGTCTCTTCCAACTGGTTGATCTTTATCTATGCTGTCAGTATAGACAAAATTTTAGAGGCCAGTCTAGGATACTTTATCAATCCATTGATCAGTATGCTCTTTGCTGCCCTCTTTTTCTCGGAATCAATCAGTCGAAACCAATCCATCGCTATAGGGATCGCTCTGCTGGCAGTGATCATTCAGGTCATCCTCTTAGGCAAACTGCCACTCATCTCTCTGGGGCTTGCGATCACCTTTGCCCTCTATGGTGCTGTACGTAAAAAGGTACATGTCGCCTCACTCCCCGGACTGTTTGTCGAGACGATCCTGATCCTGCCATTGGCGATCGGATATCTCTGGTACCTCTGGCACATGGACAGCATTGCCTTTGGTGCAGGAGATGGCTATCTCACCCTCATGCTTGCTCTGGCAGGCATCGTGACTGTTCTCCCGCTACTCTGGTTCAATGCCGGAACGATCAGACTCAAGCTCGGCACGATAGGTATGCTACAGTATATCGGGCCCAGTGTCGCCTTTCTCGTGGCAATTTTTCTCTATGATGAAGCGATCAGCAATGCCAAACTCTTTACCTTTGTACTCATCTGGATCGCACTGGGACTCTATAGCTATGACCTCTACAAAAAAAGCACCAATGGAAGATTGTAACCAACCTGAAATAAAAATCTATTATAATATGCTACAGGAGAGAAGACTATGTATACGGTATTGATCGTAGATGATGAGAGTGATATCTTGGATCTGGTCGAACATAGTCTGTCAAAAGCAGGATTTGATGTGATCGGATGCCTCAACACTTCTACTGTAAAGCAGATACTGGATGAAGAGCCTATCGACCTGATCATTATGGACAGAAACCTTCCCGGAATCGAAGGCAGTGCCTTTGTAACACACCTAAGAGAAGATGGCTATATACAGCCGGTGATCTATCTCTCTGCCAAAGATTCTAACGAAGATATACTGAAGGAATTTGAACAGGGAGGCGATGACTATATCACCAAACCATTCAATCTGGAACTACTCATTGCCAGAGCCAAAGTAGTCATCAAACGTAGTAAAAAAGAGACAGAGGTCCTCACCTTCCGTGACATAAACTACCATACCGCCAGCAAGAAGCTCTATGTAGAGAAAGAGGAGGTAACCCTGACACAACTTGAGCATGCTCTGCTACTGGAGTTTCTCCGTAATCCGGATATCCTACTTGATCGCCAAACACTACTGGAGCATGTCTGGGAAAATGCAGATCATACCAGGACAAAAACCGTCAATGTCGCTATCAAACGGCTCAAGGAGAAGATCGATCCCAAGGGTAAGAAAGCATATATCCGTTCTGTTCGCGGAGAAGGATATATCCTGGGTTAAGACGGCATGATATCTTTTTAAGAAAACTAGCATTGGTCTTTCTCGTACTTTTTATCATATAGGGAACCTCTCTCTATTTTTGGGTCAAGAATATCTGTAAGATCATATGCCAAGTGGGTAGTGGTTCCACATTTGAAATATTCTTCTTCTCCTGATCAAAATAATTGCTCTTTTCTACAAGTAGTTTTGATATACTTTTTCATTCAATTGTGGAGGTTTAAATGGAAATGAATTATGTGATCGATACTTTTTTCTCGATTTTTACAATGGTACTTATCATTCTGATGGTACCTGGGTTTGCCATGCTCGAAGCTGGCTTGGTACGCACCAAGAATGTCACTTCGGTACTGACCGTCAATGTCATGATCTATGCATTGGCATCAATGTCCTTTCTACTGATCGGTTATACCTATGCCTTTGGGGGCTGGGACCATCAGGAGGTGATCAACAAATATGCCTTCTTCCTCTTCCAGATGGCTTTTGTCGGCAAGGTCGTCAACATCATGAGTGGTGGGGTCAGTGAGCGTTCACGTATCCTGCCACTGGCACTTTTTACGATCGTAGTAGGTGCGTTTCTCTATCCTACCATCGTCAATATTACCTGGGGAGCCAACTTCCTCAGTGATACAGTATTAGATATCTCTGCCATGCATGATCTGGCAGGCTCCACTGTCATCCACTCTACAGGTGGATGGGCACTACTGGCAGCGATCCTCATCATGGGACCGAGACGAGGTAGATACAAGAAAAGCGGTGCCATTCAGGCCATCCCCGCTTCAAATATTCCTCTAGTCACGTTGGGTGCCTTCCTACTCTGGATAGGATGGTTTGGGTTTAACGGTGGCTCTGTGGGTGCAATCTCTTCCAAAGAGAATGCCGATGCAGTAGCCCTCACCATCATGAATACCAACACTGCAGGCCTGGCAGGTGCGATCATCGGCTGGCTGCTCACCTACTTCCGTTATAAGAAGTTCGATATCACCATGATCCTCAATGGTGCATTGGGGGGACTTGTGGCGATCACTGCAGGGCCTGACCTCTATGGCATCTATACACCGATCCTTATCGGTGCGATCGGTGGGGCACTGGTGGTGCTGTTTGTACCACTATTTGACAAGCTACGTATGGATGACCCTGTCGGTGCTCTCTCGGTACATCTGGTCAACGGTATCTGGGGTACACTGGCAGTCGGTATCTTCGCCTCAGATGTGAGCCTTATGACCCAACTCAAAGGGGTTGTAGTCGTAGGTGCTATCGTTTTCCCACTGGCGTATGTGATTATCTTTACAATCAATAAATTCTTCTCTCTACGTGCTGCTGATGATGAGCAGCAAGAGGGAATCGATTATGTGGAGTGTGGTATGGAAGCCTACCCGGAATTCAAACGTAGTATCTAGCATATGCGGTTTAGGGCTATTCTTAATGGGCAATGGGTATAATACAACTTTAGTGAAACAGGAGAAAATATGAAAAAAATAGAAGCAGTCATTAAGCCATTTAAACTAGAAGATGTCAAAGAGGCATTGGTAGAAGCAGGGATAGAAGGAATGACTATCTCTGAAGTCAAAGGATATGGCAGACAACAAGGACACTCAGAACTCTACAGAGGGGCAGAGTATGTCGTAGAGTTCATTCCAAAGGTCAAGATAGAGCTTGTTGTCAGTTCCAACAAATATGCCGAGATCGCCATCGAAGCGATCAGGAAAGCTGCCTACACAGGCAAGATCGGTGACGGCAAGATCTTTGTCAGTGACATTTCCCATACGGTACGTATCCGTACAGGCGAAGAGAATGAAGAGGCACTCTAGCCTCCCTCGCTTCATTTTCCCTGGTTAAGAATCGTTAATACTTTTTACTGTATCTTCTTTGCCACGATACATATAAAGGGCTCTTATGAAATACCAACGCTTTGTTTCTCTCACTGCCGGACTCTCGTTTATCCTGATCTTTATTTCCAGTGGTGTACTCTACTTCATCCCTGACCGTGGTGTCACAGGATGGACAGCATGGCATTTCCTGGGGCTGGACAAGCAACAGTGGGACAACCTTCATATCAACCTGGGGATCCTCTTTCTGGTCTTTATCGTCTGGCATATCTACTTCAACTGGAAACCGATCAAAGCCTACCTCAAGGTCAAAAAGAAGTGGAAAGTGTTCACCAAAGAGTTCAATGTAGCCTTAGCCGTGACAGTGCTATTTGCTGCGGGTACGATCACCATGACCCTGCCCTTCAGCTTTCTGGTCAATATCGGTAATGGGATCAAGGCGATCAACTCCCTCGATGACGGCAATCCACCCTTTGGCTATGCAGAGTATAGTACACTGGAGGATTTCTGCCTCCTCACACATATTGAGAAAGAACAAGCTCTCAAAAGGCTGAAAGCCAAAGCCATCACCTTCTCCTCCCCTAAAGCCACCCTCAAAGAGATCGCTTCTGCCAATAACACCAGTCCCAAATCACTTTTCCTTATCATCCGAGATACGGCTACCAAATTTATCCTGCCTACGGATCTGCCTGTAGGCATGGCACGCAAATCTTTGGCTAGACTACAGCAGGAGTACTGGATGGAGCTGGATAAATTTATCGCTCACTTGGGACACTACGGGATCAAAGCCACTCCTGAGAGTACTTTCAAAAAACTTGCTAAAAACCATAATCTCCACCCGGCACAGCTTTATAATATGCTACTGGCATCACAAGTAGAGAGATAGGCTGCGTAGCTCATGTCTTCTATTCTCCTCGCTCAGAGTAGCTTCCATGCCAAAAGCTACCCTCGCCATGCACATGATGGATACTCTATCTCACTGGTACTAGAAGGGGTGCACTTCTTTGCTATTGAGGGTGAGAGGATGGAAGCCAAAGCAGGGGATATACGGATTATCCACCCCTATGAAGAGCATGAGACCATAGAGAGCACATGGAAGCATATCAACCTCTCACTAGAGAGAAGTTCTATCGAGAGTATCGCAGCATCTATGCAGATAGCACCACCAGTGATGTTTTCCCGTTTGATCAATGATAGCCTACTCTCAGAGAGGGTACAACAACTACATAAAGCCTACACAAAAGAGGTGTCTAAACACATAGAGGAGCTATCCCATACACTCATTCTTTATCTATTGCAGAAGCACCGCTTTGATAGTGCGATGCTGCCTACCCCTACACCCACACAGATAGATCAAGCCATATCTTATATCCAATCCCATGCCCATGAAGCTGATCTCAACCTTGATGAAGTTGCAAAAAAAGCACAGATGAGTAAATACCATTTTCTACGTGTCTTCAAACAAACCCTTGGACGCACACCCCACCAGTATCTCCAAAATATACGTGTAGACTGTGTACGCAAGGAAATAGCCAACGGCAGATCATTTGCAGAAGCAGCCTATCACTGTGGCTTCTATGACCAGTCCCATATGATCAAGATTTATAAGAAATTCTATGGGCACACACCTAGAGAAATTCTTCGTAAAAAAGAGCAATAATCTCCTATATCTCTTCACCACCTCTAAGTTATAATGCCATTAAAAAAGGTTCTCTATGAGTTTGGATATTTACCTCAACTACCTACTGATCGCTTTCCTAACGATCACCAGCCCAGGGGCAGCGATCCTTCTGGCGATCAACAATGCTATGCGGATGAATCTACGTGCCGTACTCTACTCTACACTGGGAAACCTGCTCGGATTACTACTGCTCTCCACTGTAGCAATGTTCGGCGTAGGTGTCATACTCAAAACCTCTCCCCTATTCTATCATCTTCTCAAGTGGCTGGGTGGTGCCTATCTGGTCTATCTAGGTATCGGACAGATACGCAACGACCACACCCATCTAGAGCTCAACAGCAACACCAAGCAAAAAAACTTTCATGCTTGGGATCTCTTTCGCAAGGGCTTCCTCGTAGCAGCGACCAATCCCAAGCCCATCCTCTTCTTCACCGCAGTCTTTCCTCTATTCATGGAGCAAGAACGCAGCACATGGATACAGTTTGCTGTCATGACAGGCACATTCCTGGCTATCTCCTTCGCTTCACTAATGTTCTATGGGTACCTCTCCACTCGTGCCAAAGCATGGTTCTTTGACCCAGTAAAACTACGCTGGTTCTATCGAATCTCTGGTATCGCCTTTATTATGATGGGCATAGGGTTGGCAGTGTGGGGATAAACAGCGTCAGTGTACCAAGGCATCATGCATCTGCATATACCCGATCAAAAACTCAAACATCATCCGCCAAAAAACTTCAGCAAGTAAAAAGGCTGCTATGAAAAGGAGCAACACTTTTGCTTTTTGCTTGGCTGGCAACGCCTGCCAGATCAGTGATTTTCCTTGAAGATAGGTTTGCTCCAATAGAGAGAATTTAGTCAGCACCCATCGCATACACCGCCACATCACAAAAGGACAAAGTATAGCCCCTAGATAGTAAAAACCTATCAATGCAGGAATAGAGATAAAATTGTCAAATATGAGAAAATCCATAAGGGCTCCTTTCACTCAGGAAAAGTATAGTCATATTGCTCTTAAAGCTACCGTTAATATTCATTAGTACTTTTTGATGTATGATTTATCCACCATTCTAGGAGTGTTGCCGTGAAACGATTTATCTACCTTTTTCTATTGTCTATGGGTTTTATCTATGCAGATACTATACAGCATCTGATTAGCTACGGACTCAAACACAGCCCTATGATACAGGCAAGCAAAGCCAAGTCAGAACTCTCCAAGCTCTCCAGACAGGCAAGCAAAGCGGCACAGTACGGAGAGCTGAATCTTGTCGGTGACTATACCCACTATAATATCGAGCGTACTTTGGCACCAGTGCCACCCAGTGCCATGAAGAGCCCTACGCCTATCACTACCAGCAAGGACATCTTCTCCCTTGGACTCAACTATACCGTACCACTCTTTACCGGTGGTGCACAGAGTAGACAGATAGAGATCGACCAGATCGCTTCTACTATGAGCGAAGGCTCCATCAAGCTCAGCAAGGCGCAGCTGATCTACAATATCCGCACACTCTATCTCAGTACCCTCTCTCTCAAAGAGATCCTCCATGCCCAACGCATCCATACACATGCACTGAAAAAGCTGGAGAGACAAATAGCCAAAGAGGTCACCGTAGGAAGGAAAGCCTCTATAGAGCAGTATAAGTCCCAGGCGGATATCGTAGCTTCCAGCACCCAGGAAGAGATACTGATCGCCAATATCGAGATCACCAAAGCAACCCTGGGTGCACTGGTAGGCAAGTCCATCGGCAGGATAAGCCCTCTCAAGTTTTCTGTTAAAAAGCCCAGATACAGCACCAAAAGACTCCTCAAGAAAGTCTCTGGGCTCACCAAACTCAAACTAGAGCATCTCCAGCTACAAAAAGCCCAAAAGATGATCCAAAAAGCCCAGGCAGCCAACCTGCCACAGATCAATCTCAACGCCTATGCAGGCAAAAACTTTGGAGCGGATATCCAGAGTGATGATTGGGACAGCGAAGATGTCTGGCAGATAAGCATCAAAGGGCAGTACAATCTACTAGACTTTGGCAAACGTGCGATCAACGAAGAGAAAGCACGGGTTGCCATGCTACAGGCACAGATCCATCTCCAGCAGGTAACCTTAGATATCAAAAAACAGCTCCTTCAAGCGATACAGAAGATCAAACTCAGCTATGCAGAGTATCGTGGCAACAGCGCCCAGTATAGACTGAGCAAAAAAAGTGCCCAGATAGAAAAGGTACGCTATGAAAGTGGCACCTCCACACTCAATGATCTATTGCTGGCACAAAGTAAAGTACAGTTTGCCAAAGCCAAAGTGATACAGAGTCGTTATGACTACAAAAAAAACCAATACTATCTTAACTACATTTTAGAAAAAGGAATAAAGTAAAATGAAAAAGATCATCATTTTTCTGATCGTTATCGCCGCCGTTGTACTGATCGGCATCAAAGGAAAAGGACTGCTGGATCAGCGTACAAACGAAGTAGAGAACATACCTCTCCCTCTCACAGAAGTTATTACTATACGCACCGTGACACCTCGGACAGGTACCTTGGAAAACAAAGTCTCTCTGCTGGCTCAGGTACTGCCGCAAAAGAGTATCAAGCTCTCTACCAAACTCGCCGGATATATCAAAGAGGTAACCGTAGAGGAGTCCCAAGCAGTTAAAAAAGGCGATCTGCTTATCCGCATCGATGATACAGAGATGCTCTCCAGTATCACCTCCCTAGCATCTGCACTGGCTACCCAAAAAAGTGATCTGGCACTGGCAGAGAACATCCATGCACGCAACCAAAAACTCTACGATATCGGAGGACTACCCAAAGAGAGGCTGGAGCTCTCTGCACTCTCACTGCAGGCCAAGCACTCTACGATCGAAAACACGGAACAGAAGATCCTACAGCTAAAACATCAGCTCTCCTATCTACAGATCGTAGCACCTTTTGATGGTATAGTCGATGCACTGCTCCTCCATCAGGGTGACCTCGCTGCCACTGGTAAGCCTATCATGAGTATCAGTACGTTGGAGAAAAAACTTCTCCTCACCTATGCACCTGATAAAGCCGCCACGATCAAACCAGAACAGCGTGTATTTCTACAGGGCAAAGAGATCGGGCATATCAAATCACTCTATACCACTGCCAAAAATGGCCTGCTCGCTGCAGAGGTGACACTCACCACTCCTATCACAAGCCCATTGGGTAGTAGTATCACTGTAGGTATTCTTACGCAATCTCATCAAGGATGTATGGTGCCTACAGATACACTCATTCACAAGGCAGACGGCACCTATCTCATGCGTTATAGTGAAAACAGTTTTACCGCACAAAAGGTTACGCTACAGGCAGAACAGAGCGGTAGTGCAATCATCAGCCCCTGCCCTACAGAGCCTATTGCCAGAGCTACGGAGACGATACTCACCTCTCTACCAGCCTATACCCATATCAAAGTGATGACAGAGAAAATGACAGGAGAGGCAGATGCACGCTAAGCGCTCCAGCTGGGTTGAAAAGATCCTGCGTAAGCCCCATGTGATCCTCTCCTTTCTGGCACTGGCGATCATGGCAGGGATTGTAGGCTATAAAAGTATGCCACGCAACCTCTTTCCTGATTCCAACTATCCTGAAGTCGCTATCGTCATTGTCCAGCCTGGAGCCTCTGCTGCCAGTATGGCAAGCAACATCGCTGTACCTGTAGAAGAAGAGCTCTATACCCTCGATGAGATCCGCAGAGCCCGCTCTGATACCATTGATGAAGTGACGGTCATCCGTGCAGAGTTTGAATACTCCAAAGATATCGATACCGCGGTCAATGATGCCAGCGCTGCACTTTCCAAGATACGCTCCCTGCTACCCAAAGACATCAAAGAGCCACAGATCATCAAGATCACTGTCGCCACTGCCCCGATCATGGTCATGAGCCTCTCACCCTCAGAGGGCAGCCATATGAGTCTGGAAGATATCCGTGACCTTGCTGAAACACGGATGAAACATAAGCTTCTCAAAACCGAAGGCGTTGCCAACATCGACATCTTCGGGGGCTACAAAAAAGAGGTACAGATCATCGTCGATAAGCAGAAGCTCGACAGCTATCACCTCTCTCTGGGGCAGCTCATTGCCACCCTACAGAAAAACAACAATGAATATGCTATCGGTGTGGTCAGCAATGAAAGACAGCGCTACCTACTCAAATCCCAAGGCAAACGAGACACCATAGCCACACTCAAAACAATCCCTATCTCTCCGGATGTCACACTGGAAGATGTGGCTCAGATCTACTTTGGACACTACGAGAACCAATCCTCCTATTACGGCAACGGCAAAGAGGCGATCGCACTCTCTATCCAGCGTTCTACCACTTCCGATGTCATCCGTACCATTGAAAAGGTTGAGATATTGATGGAGGAATTCAAGCGAGAATTCCCGCATATAGACTTTGCTGTCAGTGACACACAAAAAGAGACGATCGAACAGAGTACGAACAATATGTTTGAGTCTCTCAGAGATGCGATCATCATGTCTACAATCGTCGTCTTTCTCTTCCTGGCAAGCTTTAGACAGATCCTGATCGTCCTGGCAACGATCCCACTGGTCTATGCGACGACCATTGCACTCATGTGGATGGTAGGGCTGGACTTCAATGTCATCACCCTCACCTCTGTGATCTTGGCACTGGGTCTGCTGCTGGATGATACCGTCGTGGTCATGGAGAATATCGAGAGGCACTACCATGAACTACGTGAAGATATACACAGGTCTGTCTTTAACGGTACCAAAGAGATCATGTTCGCTGACCTCAGTGGTACGATCACTACCATGATCGCACTGGCACCGATGCTCTTTGTCGGGGGCTATCCACAGACTGTTTTTGCACCATTGGTAGGGACACTACTCCTAGCACTGGCAGCCTCCTATGTCATCTCCATCGTAGTGGTACCCCTACTCTCTCTGCATATCCTTACCTTTGAGCCTGCCTGGCTACTGGCCTTTGAGTCATGGTTCAACCGTATCATCTCTACGATCAATGACAATATTCAAGGCTTTTTCTCCACCATCGTGCGTGCCATCACCCGTTCATGGACATGGGGGATACTCTCTGTCGTGATCCTCTTCGCACTCTTTTTCACTTCACTGAAATTTGTCATGCCTGTAGTGGGTCAAGAGCTCACACCACCTATGGATACCGGTGCAGTCAATATCAAGATCACTACCGATAGCAACCTTCCGATCAAGAAAAGTCAGGAGATCATGGAGCAGGTCAACCATGTCATCGCATCCAAAGGAAAACTCCTGCGTATCTCAGGGAGTATCGGCAGTGAAGCAGGTGTCATGAGTATCGGTAGCGGCAGTGGCATCGACCACCTCAATATCGTGGCTACCTATGTCGACCGCTACAAAAGAGAAGAGGATATCTGGCAGATCGCAGGCAAACTTCGCCATGAGATCGCCTCCATACCCCATGTCAAATATCTCGATGTAACCCCCTATGGAGCGATAGCCATGGCAAGTATCAAAGGCAATGTCGATGCAAAACTCAGCTCCTCTGACCTCAGTAAACTCCAGGAGGCCGGAGCCATGGTGCACCAAGCCCTCTCTAAAACCGGAGGGGTCGTCTCGGTACTCAGCTCCTGGGATATCGACAAAACCGTCTATAATCTCCAGATCGATGAAGCTGTAGCCATGCAGTATGGGCTCAAACGCTCAGATATCACCTCACAGCTGCAACTCTCTCTTCGCGGTGCTCCTGTAGCTTCTTTCCCAAAAAGTAACAGTGTAGACTATACCATCAGGGTCTGGCTGCCTAAGGTACAGATAGACCAGTTTGATACCGTACTCAATACTCTGATTGATACCCCCAAAGGGAAGGTACCGCTCAACACCTTTGCCACCATCACCTCCGCCAAAGAACCTACACAGATCACCAGAGACGGTCTGGAGTACACGCTGGAGATCTACGGTAACAGAGAAAAAGCCTCTATCTCTCATATCATGGCAAACTTTGAGAAGCAACTGGAGTCAGTCAAACTTCCCAAAGGGGTAGAGCTGGAGCAGATAGGTGATATCAAACAGTTTGGAGAATCTGCAGGCAAGATGGGCGGAGCGATCATCACAGCTATTCTCTTGATATTTCTGGCACTGATCGTCATGTTCGGTAATTTCAAAATAGCATTGATGATCCTCTTCTCCATCCCTCTGACCATCATCGGTGGTGCCTGGGCAATGCTGATCGCTGATTATCATGTCTCTATGGCAGCGATGATGGGCTTCATCCTGCTGGCAGGGATTATTGTCAACAACGCTATCCTGCTCATCCATTTTGCCATCGAACAGATCAAGCTCGGGATGAATAAGCGGGATGCCATGCTTAAATCGATCAAGATCCGTACCAGACCCGTTCTCATGACCGCATTTGCCGTCTCAGTAGGCATGCTTCCCGTCGCACAGGGTGCGGCCATCGGCCTAGAGAAACTCGCACCACTGGGAGCGGTTGCCATCGGTGGACTCATCATCGGTACCCTCATGACACTAGTCTATATCCCTGCTGTCTTTATCTGGACGATCAAAGAAGAGAATATCAAAGCATAGCTTCTGAGTTGATATTGGGTTGATACTGCCTAGCTATACTTCCTTCTCTAAAACAAAAGATAAGGAAGAAAATGAAAACAAAAACCATACTACTCACCTCACTACTCACACTGAGCTCTCTACTCTCTGCCAATGAGATCAACGCCACAAAACTGTTCGAAACCAACTGTGCTGCCTGCCATATCACTGACCTCTCCAAGATGAGCAACAAAAGTACCTTTATCGCACCTCCAGCAGATGAGATCATGACCCATGCCAAAGAGGAGTTTGGTACCGACAGAGCCAAGGCTGTCAAGTTGATGGCAGAGTATATCCTCGCTCCTGATCCTATGAAATCTTTCTGTGCTTCTATCGAAACCTTTGGCGTGATGCCTCCACAAAAAGATATCATCACCCCAGCGGAGGCAGAAGCTATTGTTGGCATGATCTATGATACCTATCCTCGAGAAGCATTCACTGAGATGGAAGCCAAAGAGGGGAGTAGGCACAGTGGTATGACTTTTGAAAAACTGGACTACAACAAAGACGGCTCTCTCTCTGCCAAAGAGTTCCAGCAATTTAGAGCAGAAAAAAACCATATCGATCTCGACAAATTTGTCAACACTTATTACTTTGACCGCATAGATCTCAATAGAGACGGCAAGATGGATCAAGCAGAATTTGACAAGATGAAAGCAGACAAAAGAAAGAAGAAGCAACGCTCTTAAATCAATACCTGCTATTTGGATTCTTTGGCACCTATTTTTGCATAGAGTCCAGTTGCAATGTTCATATTTTTTAGAATTTCCATAGATTTTTTGTATAGCAGTGCGGGCACATGCGTATCTGTATCTTTCATATACTCAAAATAGATAAATGCTCTTGCTGCTTTATGAAGAAGCTCTAGTGTCTCAGGGGTATTTCCGCTATATGATGCAAGCCTATCCTGAGACTTTGAGAACAGATCCATAGTTTTGTTCATCTTCTCTGTGAACTTAGGATCACTTATGCCCCAAGTTTTAAGCATATAAAGACTAGCCATCCTCTGTGAAAGCATTCTCTGTCTACCTGATATATTTATAATCTCTC
>Ga0256827_10000873_pt1 | contig 18970 bp, 17 predicted proteins | sample CV84metaG_FD_185977 | JGI IMG/M metagenome (GOLD analysis project Ga0256827, IMG submission 185977) | Hydrothermal vent microbial communities from East Pacific Rise, Pacific Ocean - CV84 | ecosystem: Environmental > Aquatic > Marine > Hydrothermal vents | place: Pacific Ocean: East Pacific Rise... | reverse complement strand
TCTCTTTGTCGGATTTATTTCTTTTCCGACCTCATTTCTCCCCTATTTTCCGCTCAAAAAAACTTACTCAAACTTATGTAAAATTTATTTTTGCATAGGTTTGATGTTTTCTTCCTGTTTCCACAATACTGGTTAAATCTAAAAGAGAATCTTCTAAATTTAGAACCGTTTTTTTTAGCTAAGTTTATTATTATAGCAGTTGCTTAGCCCTTTCAGGGGATTTAGTTTATAGGTATTCCGTTGTTAAAATTCCTTCAACTTTCCACATTAAAGTATTTTTTTGAAAGTTTAAATTATCACTTTTTGGAAAGTCTGTACGGAAATGAGAACCTCGGCTCTCAAAACGATTTATCGCTCCGACTAAAATAACTTCTGCAAGTTCGACCATATTTCCAAACTCAATAAATTCAACCAAATTTCGATTCCAGCTTTCACCTTTATCTGAAACTCCCATAAAAGTTAGCTCCTTTTCATATTGTCGAACAATCGCTAAAACACCTTTCAAACTCATTTCATCTCGAAATATTCCACCATTTCTATATAATATTTTTGAAAGAAATTCTCGTTTTTCATAAAAATCTAGTTGATTTGTAAATCTATGAATTACAGCTTTAATAAAAAACATATCTTTTTGAAGTTGTGGAGATTTTGGAATTCCAGAATCTACTTTTTGAGCAAACTCAAAACTTGACTTTGCGACAATATCTCCAAATACAATTAATTCTAAAAGTGAGTTCCCGCCAAGTCTATTCCCGCCGTGGATTCCTGAATTTGCAACTTCGCCAACTGCAAAAACACCTTTAATATCTGTTTTGCCTTGTGAGTCTGTTTTGATTCCGCCCATCGTGTAATGTGCGACAGGTTCAATCGGAATCAGTTCAGTTTTCGGGTCAATTCCTGAATATGTTTTTATCAACTTTATCTCTTGAGGCATAACCTCATCGATATTTTCAAGATGTCGAATATCAAGAAAAACATCATTCCCATTTTCAATTTCAGAGTAGATTGCTTGAGAAACAATATCACGAGATTTCAATTCGTCGATAAATCTTTCGCCTTTTGAATTTACCAAATATGCCCCCTCGCCTCTTGCCATTTCCGAAATCAAAACCCCTTTACCTTTTAAAGCCGTTGGGTGAAATTGGATAAATTCAAGATTTGAGAGAGTTCCGCCATTTCTGATATGGGTTGCAATTCCGTCGCCTGTCGATTCAGTAGAATTTGTAGAAAAGTTTTGAAAGATTCTCGCATATCCGCCCGTTGCTAAAATTAGAGTTTTTGCTAAAACTTGAATAACTTTTCCCGTTGCAATATTTAAAAATGTAGCTCCCAAAACTTTCTTATTCTCAATAATGTAATTTAGTAAAAAGTGGTTTTCCAAAATCGGAATTTCAAGTTTCAAAACTTTCTCATATAATCTTTGGATAATTGATAATCCTGTGTAATCTTGAATGAAATTTGTCCGATTCGATGAAACTCCGCCTAATCTTCTTTTCTTATCCGAAAAAGGAACTCCAATAGATTTGAGAAAATTTATCGCTTCTTCACTATTTTCTGCTAATTTACGAATCGCTACCTCATCGCCCAGTCCCGCACTCGCTTTTAAAGTTTCTTCAATATGTTTCTCAATTTCACTTTCTGAAACTGAATTGATTCCGCCTTGAGCCATTGAAGTTTGAGATTGTGTCGGGGTCGATTTTGTAGCAATAATTGTTTCAGCTCCTAAATTGGCTAATTTGATAGCCGTTGTTAAACCCGCACCGCCTCCGCCAATTATTAAGGAATCATAGATTTTCATTTTGAACCGTTCGCACACAATTTTTACCCGCTTCTTTTGAAAGATAAACTCCGCGGTCTGACATTTTAACAAGCTCTTCAAAGTTTTTCATCTCAGCAGTTTTGACTGCAACTCCAATACTTACACTTCCATACCAAAATCCATTTTCTCCAACTGGCACTTTCATATCTGCTACCATTTTTCTAAGTTGTTCAGCAAAATATAAACCGCCCTCTAAATCAGTATTTGGACAAATCACTAAAAACTCATCTCCACCAAGTCGGCATACAGTATCGTCGGTTCTAATATTATGAGTTAGTTTAGAAGTTAATCTAATTAGAACATCATCTCCTGCATCGTGTCCGTAAGTATCATTTATCACTTTAAACTTATCAGCATCAATCATCATACAAACAATAGGTTTTTTGTGAAGTTGAGATTCTTGCCATAATAAATCTAATGTTTGCATTCCAAATCTTCTATTTGGTAATCCTGTTAAAGTATCAGTCAAAGATAAAAGTTCTAATTCCATATTAGCTTTTACTAATTCTTTTGTTCTTTGTTCGACTTTCTCCTCAAGCGATTTATTCAATTCGCTTAACTCTTTATTCTTAACTGAAACATGATGAAATAAACCATTTAAAGCAACCAACAAAGGTTCAGTAGAAGATGAGTGACGATTTCGCTCCTCTTGTTCGTAAGCATCTTTTGGAGAAGTCCCAGATTGAATAGCTTGAATCTGTTTTGCCATATTTTGGTCAATTCCCAATATGTGGTAAGTAAGCCAATGAGTTAAGAAATCTAAAGCATCTTTAGAATCTTGATTTAGAACTGTTGAAATTGATTTACTCATTCTTACAGCCTCATCAACAAAATCTTTATGATTCTGAATATGAACTTTAAAATGCCTTTTATCAATTCCAGCATCAAACATTAAACTCTCTTCTTGTTTAAAATGATAAGTTGTGTATTCTAGTAATTCATTTACAATATGTTGAATATCCGATTCTGTTGTAGTATTTGTAGTTAAGAATTTACTAAGTCGATTGATTAAATCAACTAATATTTTATGTTGCTCATCAACTTCATAAATATTAGTTTCAAAATGTGAGTCCCATTTAAATGATTTCATTTATATATCCTTTATCTGAATAATAACAATTATTTTATATAATATCAAAAAAATTTAAATCTAATTATTTTCTAAAGAGGTTTTTATATTTTTGTTCAATATCTAAATATTGAATTCCTGTTTTTCCATCTTGTAAAGTAACACTATTTTTTAAGAAGTCAAAATACCAATATTTCATATCAGGAAAAACCAAAACTGCTTCAGGTGTATTATGTAAGGTTGGCATAAAAGTTGAAACAATCCGCATTCTATCTTTTGGAATATTTTGTAAAAGAGATAGTCCGTCAAGTTTCAAGTTTGGTTCAATTTTCAGAATATCTAAAATTGTAGCGACAATATCAGTTTGAGAAACAGGGGAGTTTTGCTGTTTTTGAAGTTCAGAAATATATTGATGAGGTGCGGAAACAAAAAAAGTATTGTGAATTACATCTTGACTAAAATTATCATTAAACATTCCATTTTTGCCTCCAAGGTTTTGACCGTGGTCGGTAGAGTAGAAAATCCAAGAGTTTGGAAATTTCTTCCGCATTTTTGAGATAATTGAACTAAGAACCTCATCAGAATATAAAACTGAATTATCATAAGCATTTACAGAATTTCGACCGTTTTCAGTCCATTTTTTCCAATTTTTTGGGGAGTGTTTAGAATATGGATAATGGTTGCCGTCCATTTGATAAACCATAAAAAAAGGTTTTGTGGAGTTTTCAATAATAGGAAAAATCTCTTTTTGGACAATAACTAAATCATCTGCCCCTTTATGGACTCGTGCATTTGGATTATATTTAGTTCCATTTACAAAATAATCTGTATCGCGGTCAATTAAAAAATCTTTCATTCCACCCCACGATAAATCTTGAGCTGTGATAAAACTCGTTTTGTAGCCTACTGATTTTGCATAATTTATAATTGTAGGATATTTGTAGATAATTCCGTGTGGGTCGATTCCTGAAAGTCCCACTAACATATAAGGCACACTCAATCTTGTTTTTGTACCAATCGAAACTGCATTTTTAAATTTGATAATCTCATTTTTTTGCTCAAGCTCTAAAAGTTTTGGAGTTGTATTTCGAGCATATCCAAAAAGTGAAGTATGATTTAAAACTAGAGATTCGCCGACAATAAAAATTATATTTGGTAGATTTTCTCTATTTTTGGCTTCAAGTTTTGGACGATTAATTTGAGTTTTTTGATAAATTCCTAATCGGATAGAATCTATAAACGAACCATAATATGAGATTATAGAATTTTGAAAGTTTGGAACACTATACCAACTTAATATAATTAAGGTATAAATTGAGATTAGAAAAAAAGATGATGGAAAAATTATCCATTTTGAAAGCTTGAGATTTGAAATTCTTTTAATTAAAAACCAAAAAACAGTTAATATAAAAATAGTTTTCAAAAAATTTATATTTTCAAGCCATAGATTTAAAATCATAGATGAATCTTCAAAAAAAGTCTGGAAACCAAAAGAAGATACTAATTTTCTATAAACTTCAAAATATGTAGCTTGAATAATTGTTGGAATTGCTAAAAAAAGATATAAACTCTTCTTATAGTTTCTAAATATGATAATTATTAACAGAAGAGCAAAAGAAGATAAACTTAAATTTATTACAAATCTTTCACTGAAATTATCTAAGAAATAATTAAAATCTTTGACTAAAAAAATATCTAAAAGAGAGGCGGTCAGCCATATTACAAATATATTAAACATAGAATAATTCTAGCAGAAAGAGTCCGAATTATCATTGTCATTTTATAAGTATTTTTGCAATTTCTATATTTGGTTTTCCATTTAGAATTTTCCTGATTTTTTGTGAGTTTTCAAGAAATTTAAGAGAATCAGAATTCTTATATGAATTTAATAAATCCTGAATTGAAAAATTTTGTAGAAATTCTTGATGAAACTCTGTTTGAACTCCCAGCTTTTCAAAAATAATATTTGCCAAACCGACATATTTCAATTTTACCAATTTTCGACCAATAAAAAATTCAATCGGATTAGTCTTATATAAAAGTGCAAATGGAGTTCCAATTATCGCAGATTCAAGAGTTGCCGTCCCGCTACAAATATATGCAAATTCGCTTTTTAGCAAACTTTCAGAAGTATCTCTTGAAATTTCAAAATCTGAAATATCGCCGTAAATATCAAAGTTTTCAATATGCGGAGGAATTACCAAAATATTCTTATCAAAATGTTTAGCTAATTTTCTGAAAATAGGCATTAGATTTTTTATTTCATTTTTTCTACTTCCTGCTAGAAATGAGATGACTCCATTTTTTATAACTTCATTTCTAAACTCGGTAACCTCATCGAGAATTGGATTCCCAAAATATTGAGAATTTGGAAAATACTCTTTTTCAAAAGGAAAAATGGAAATCTGAATATCTATGTATTTTTCAATATCTTTAATTCGACCTTTTTTCCAAGCCCACACTTTTGGCAAAATATAGTAAATTATCTCTTTTTGTGGAAACCTCTTTTTTATTTTTTTTGCTAAAGGTAAATTGAAAGCTGGTGAATCTATTAATAATATTTTATCTACATTTTCTGCCATCTTTACAAGTTCAGAAATGATTTTTTGAGCTTTCCTGATTTTTGGGATAATTGAGAAAATTCCCATAACATTAAAATCATTTGATGAAAAAGTTGCATTTCCTAAACTTTTATCAAAAATTCCTGAAACTTCCAAATTTTGACTATTTTCTAGAATAGATTTTAAATGTAAGTTTGCCGAGGGTTCAAGTGCTGAAATTAATATTTTCAATCTAAGCCTTTTTGATTAATATTCTAACTAAATTTCAGTTGTTAAGTTTTCATTAACGACTTTCTAAATACTATTGCTAAAATTAATTTAAAGGCAAAATTTGAAAGAGAAAAAAATTCTATGGATTATAGTTTTCAATCTGATTATAATTGGAAGTGAGATATTTTTTGGAATCATTTCAAACTCATTCGCATTAATTGCTGATGCTCTCCACAATGTCGGCGATGTTATCGCAATTATAATTACATATATTGCTATCAAAGTTTCAACTCAAAAAGCATCGTTTAAATATACTTTTGGCTTTTTGAAAGCTGAAATGATGGCAGCATTTATAAATACACTTTTCTTGACTTTAACAATGTTATATATGATTTATGAAGCAGTCGAACGATTCGCAAACCCCCAAGAAATCGAACCTGTTTATATGATAATTGTAGGTTTTATAGCAGTTTTGGCAAATGGATTAAGTGCATATCTTTTAAATAGTATGAATATTCCTCACGACCACGACCATTCTCACAATCACCATCACGAAGATGCAAATATAAAATCTGCTTATCTTCATATGCTTTCAGATGCCTTGATTTCTGTTGGAGTTGTTGTCGCAGGGATTTTTATCTATTTTTTCAAAATATATTATATCGATTCTTTGATGACGATTCTGTTTTCACTCTATATTATAAATCACTCTTATCCACTTTTAAAAAGTAGTTTTCTATCTTTATTAGATGTAAATACTATTGATATTTCTCAAGAGAAACTCGATGAGGTTATAAAATATAGTGATGAAGTTTTGGAATATCACGACCTCCATATTTACAAACCAAGCTCAAAATTAAATTTCATCTCATTTCATATTGTGCTTGACTCAAATCTTACTTTACAAATGTGCGAAAATATTACTGAAAAAATAAAATCTAATTTAGAGGATTTAGGTTTTAATCATATTATAATTCAAGTTGATACAGAAAAATATTTAAATCATCAGATTTTGTGTCAATTACACTCTAATTAAATTTTCTTTTTATTCAATCTCAATAATTCATTTCTTGAGGTTGCAAATATTTTAGGAAAAATTAAAGTTCCAAAGATTGTAAGAATTGTATAAATTGCTCCTGAAATAAGAAAATTTTGTAAAGGAGTTTCAGAATTCCCTAAAATATATGCGAAATATGAAATTGATACAAAAAAGAGAATTGAATATATTTGATGAGATAGAAACCTGAAATATGAAATTTCTAAATATTTGGTATTGAAATACAGCTGAATATTTGTTCCAATAAATTGTGAAACTACCATAGTAATTGCAAAACCGATAGCTCCTAGATTTAGAAAATAGAGTAAAATTAGAGATAATATTAGAGAAAGTCCTGTGCTAAAAAAACCTGTATTTCGGAATTGCTTAGTTCTTTCCGTCGCAAAATATAGCGAAGATGAGAGTTGCCCGTAAGTTTGGTGAATCGGATAAAATGACATAATCATCACAACTGTAACCGCCCCTAAAAACTTTTCATCTGTAAAAATCAAAAGTAGATTTTCCGCTTGAAAAAGTAAAAACATTGCAAAAAATCCTGCAACCGAATAGAGCATCGGAATATATTTCTGAAAAAGTCTTCTTATTTCTGTAATATCATTTTCTCCATAAGATTTTGAAAATTCCCGCATAATAATTTGAGTCATCGCACTTGTAAAAAGAAAACTCATTGCTGAAATTTGGTAAGCTAAACCGTAGAAACCTGTTTGCTCTGAACCTCCAAACTTTTGAAGAAGCCAAATTTGGAAAAAACCAACTGCTAAATTTATCATATTTATTACAATTAACGGAGAGGTATATTTCCAAAACTCTTTAGATGTTTTCTGAAATTTAATATTTTGCCAAATTGCTTTTGTAAATATCTCTTTTTTGATAAACAGAATTGAGATTGCAAAAATAAATAGTGCAACCGAAAAAATATTGAAAATAAGATAAATTGTTAAATTGAAAAAAGTAAAATTGATTAACAGAATTAGAATTACTGCTGAAAGAATTTTGTAAGCAATTTTGAGAATTTCGACAGAAACTGTCAAAGCATAACTATCTGAAATCTTGATAAAAATCTCTAAAAACCAAATTAGAAAACCTGAAAAAAGCCCTAAATAGATATATTTTTCATCGATATTTGGAAAAATATCTTTCTGAAAACCGAGTTGTTGAAAAATAAATATCAGTAAAATTGAGATTGATAATATTCCAGTTGAAATTAGAAAATAGTAGCCGATGAGGTTTTTGCGATTTTGGTCTGCTGAAAGTTTTGTAAAAAATGCGGTTGAAGTTCCGTTGTCAAAAAAACCGATAAATCTTGAATAGAATTGAAAAAGATAGGAAAATTCTCCATAAGCAATCGTTCCTAAAGCCTTTGGAACAATCGCTACAAGAATAATATTAATTAATCCATTTATTATATTTGAGATTAATTTTATTAAGTAACGAGATTTAAGGGAGGTCATAAATCTTTTTAACAACTTCTACAATATCTTGACCCTCTTTTGGACTTGAATAATAATCTATTAATTCATCATCTTGACATATTTCATATTTATCGATATTCTTGATTCTATCTTCTATCTCTTCTAAATTTTCAACTAAAATAAATAATTTTATCATATTTTCAAGTTCATCTTTTGGAATATGAGTTGTAGGAGTATTTATAAGAATTATCTTTTTTTGAAATACATTTCTGTTTAAAAATTCGCTTGTAAAATAATCTGAAATTATATGCTCTGACTTTTCAATTAAAGAATGAATTGGTTCAGAAATTTCAAATCTAATATTTTTATATTTTTTAGCTATTTCAAAAAATGGAATATATAAACCTGACATAATCATTTGAGGGTGTAGTTTGATTACAAATTTTTTATTTGAAAATTTTTCTCCAAATATATAAATTATTTTCTTATGATGTTGAAATAAAAAATTTTTATCTAAAGAATTAAGTGAATATTTGTCAGATAAATAATTCATATTACCTGGATAACTAGCAAATAAAATATATAGATAATCATATTTTTTTGACATATTTTTCTTGATTTCTAAATTAAAATTATTAGAATAAATATTCTGTATATTATTGAAAGATGATTTTTTGAATAATTTATTTGTAAAATTATTTAAAACTAAATTAGTATCAGCAGGAATTATCTCTAAATATTTAATAAACATATTTTGATATAAATAATTTCCGTGTTGAGTAAAAACTACTGGAATGTTATTATCTTTAAAAATAAGAGTTTTAATAAACTCACTATTATTTGGTAAAAAAGTAAATGGTTTAATTGACACTTCCGTTATAGTTTTAGCTTTTTCTAAATCTAATTTTAAATCTTCTACAATCTCTTGAAAATAATTTTTTAATATATATTGACTAACTAAAGCTTCTAACTCTATTTCTAAATTATTAAAACCTTTATCTATATTATTACAAGTAACTTTTTTCTTAGGTAAATTAGTAAAAAAATCTAATAAATATTGATTATCATAATTAAAGGATAATTTTTCTTTTTTTAATTTATCTAAAAGAACTTTTAATTTATTTTTCTTTCGGAAAAAAGTATAAAAATTAAATATAATTTTCTCTGTTTGATAAAATAAATAATCTATATTTTCTATATCAATAGTTTTGATATTTTTATAAAGGTATATAGCACTTTCAATATTGGTAACAATATTATTTAAAGAAGTTGGATTTTTTGTATCTGTTATATAAATAACCTCATCATATTCATCAAAAAAAGTAAAAAGTTCTTGTAAATACAGTTCATAATTAGTAAGTTGAGCTATTTTTATAATTAAGTAAGAATATCTTTTATGTTTTTCAAAAATATTTTCTAAAACTTGGTGTTTTTCTAATATTTTATCTCTAAACAGGTCATCTGAAACAACATTTTTAAAAGTTAAATAATCTAAATGCCGTTCATCTAAAATATAGTTTGAGTATGGAGTTAAAGATAAGACACTGTTTTTTTCAAACTCAATTTTAGATAAAAAATCAAAATTCTTTAACTTCTTTTTTATATCTAAAATATATAGTTTTTTCAAAATTCTAACTCCATTCTATCTCCAAACTTATAATCTTTCTTTGAAACCTTACCTAAAATATCTTTTAAATACTTTGGGTGAAGTCCAAACCCAGGTCGAACACTTCTAATATTTACTTTTGTAAAAGTATCGCCTTTTTTTATATCTTTTGAAATATATAAACTTCGAGCAAAAATTTTACTTTTTTCAACTTTTGGAGTTAAATTATAAGTTACTTTGCCTAAAGCCTTTTCAATTTCTCGAACTGAACTTACCATCTCTTTAAATTGATGAGGTTCAAGAGAAAAATCTGCATCAGCCCCGCCAATTTTTTTATCCGCTATAAAATGCTTCTCTATAATTTTTGCTCCTAAAGAAACTGCTCCAATTGGAATTGTAGTTCCTAAAGTATGATCAGATAAACCTACCGTAACATTAAAAGTCTCTTTTAGGTTTGGAATTGTTTTAAGATTTATCTCTTCCAAAGGTGCTGGATATGAACTTGTACATTTCAGTAAAGCAATTTCATTATCTCCAATATTTCTAATTGTGTTAATTACCAATTCAATATCTGTTAATGTAGCAATTCCAGTTGAAAGAATAATAGGTTTTCCAGTTTTTGCAACTTTTTCAATTAGAGGAATATCTGTAATCTCAAAAGAGGCAATTTTATAAACAGACACATTTAAAGTTTCTAAAAAATCTACGGCAGTTTCATCAAAAGGAGAAGAAAAAATATCTATTCCTATCTGTTTGGCATAATCAAAAAGTTCCTGATGCCACTCCCAAGGAGTATAAGCTTCTTGATAAAGTTTATATAAAGATTTTCCGTCCCAAAGAGTTCCACCTTTTATCATAAAATCATCTTTTGTAGAATCTAAAGTCATCGTCTCAGCTGTATAAGTTTGAAGCTTAATTGCATCTGCCCCAGATTCTTTTGCAAGTTTTATAGTTTTCAGAGCATTATCTAAACTGCCATTATGATTTGCTGACAATTCAGCAATTATATAAACTCCATCTTTCTCTAAATCAAAATTACCTATTTTCATATAAACCCTTTTTTATCTCTTCTGTTAAACTTTCAAAAGCTATTCTAAAATCAGTTAATTGTTCTAATATTCCTAATATTTCACTTACATCGTAAATATGAGCGGATAGATTTCTCTGTTCAATCATATTGAGCCAAACGACCTCATCAACTATTAATCCTTGAGCAAATCCCTCTTTAAAAGATTCTCTAGGACTTTTAGGACTAAATCCTAGATATTCTAAATATCGTTTTAAACTTTTCCAACTCATTTCATAAGTAAATTCAAATCGTTTCACAATAATATCAAGATAGATATCTTCAAGCCCATCATTTATAAACTCATCTCTTCTTTTCACAATTTCTGCAAATTTATTAAAAGCTTTATTAAAATTAATCAAACTATCTTCTGCTCGTAATTTTTTTGTAGCACTGAAAATAACTCTTCCAGTTGATTTTACTCGAGTTTTAAATCGTTCATTACTTTTAGCTATATTTTTAATATCGATTTTCGAAAGTGTCTCTATTTTATTAATTTCATCTAAAATAAAAGAATGATTATTACATTCTAAATCATCGTAAGCTATATCAATATCACTATCCTTTTTTGCTTCTCCATTTTCTTGAGAACCATAAAAATATATTCGTTCAGGATTTGCATATTTTAAAATAATAGATTTTACTTGATTAATAATCTTATATTTATTTCTAATCATTTATTAATTCCATACAGATAACTTCTTTATTATTTACAGTTTTTCTATTAGTTTCTTGAAAATTAAATTTTTTATGTAAATTTATAACTTGCAAATTATCATAGAACACTTCTAATTCTAATTTAGAGAAATTTAGAATATTAAAAATATATTTCTTAACAATTCTTTCTAAAATTCTACCTACTCCTGCTATTTTATTAAAAGGATTCCCATACAAACCAAAAAACACACTTTTATTCTGATAATTAAAATCGAATACTAAAATACCTATATGTTGTACTAAGATATATTGTCTTTGGAAATTATCTCTTAAACCCTCAATAAAACTTAGATGCTGTTCAAGTGAAATATTTTGAGAATTATACATATAACTTTTGACATTTTGATGATTTCTCCAAGATAGAACTTCTTTTTTTTCTTCTAAATTTAAATCAACAAAATCAATCAATGTTACTACCCCCCATTTCTTCGACTTTTAATACATATCTTTTATTTTCAATTTCAAAAAAAGCGGGATAATCTTCATTGCTTACAACTCGTAATAAGTTAAATTGCTCTTTGATAGTTTTATCAATATCTAATTTACTACTTTCTTTATTTCGTTTTTTATAAAAACTCTCTTTACCTATTTGAGGTTTAGGAGTTTTATATAAATCATAATTTTGTAAAAACTCTAAACACATTTCAATCGTAGAATTAGCTTGTTTTTCTCTCAATTCATCGTGAAGTTCAAAACCTGTTAGATTTAAAGTTTTCTGTAAATAAATATCTCCATTATCTACTCCGTTTGAGGCTTCAAACATAGTAAAAGGTATCTCATTCTTACCCTCTATAATTTGCCAAAACATCGGAGCCCAACCTTTACCTTGAGGTAAATCACTTGAATGAATTACTATATTATGTTTGTTTAAACTTAATATATTTTCTGGAATAATTTTATGGTAACTTAGTATAAATACTATTTGATAATTTTCTGTTAATTCTAAATGATTAAAAATAAGTTTTGAACTAACTATCTTTTTTTCTAATTTTTTAGCATAAGGTATAAACCACTGATTTTCTGATGTTAATATTACTACTTTCATACTTTATTCTCCATAAATTTTTTGCAAAACTATATTCCATTTTTCATTCCAAGAATTACTATCTAATCTAGATATAAAATCTAACAAGAAAATTTCTAAACTCACTCTCTCTTTTTTAGATTTGTCAAAAATACTATCTAATATTTCCTGAAATATAGTTTTATTTGCTAATAGATGTAATCTATTTGTTATATTTTCAATATTTCTAATATATGAAATATCATTATCTAAATTATGTTGCTTTCTCTGTTTTTCAATTTTTATATCATATTGTTCGATATTTTGATATTTAGAAATAGTTTCATTGAAAATTAAGTTAAATTTTGATAAATCTTGAAAAGAATAATTCTCAAAAATATATTTTTGTAAATATGGTATATTTTCTAAAAATATAGATTCAATTGTATATGAGTTCCAAGTTATACCATCAATTTTAATTTTATTAAAAAGTTTTGTGACTTCTAAGTCTGTTCGATGATCTTTATCAATTAATAACTTTATTTTTGACCACAGATTTTTGCCGTTTTTAATTGCTTCAAATATTGGTTTAATACGAGAGATTTTTACCTCTAAATTATCGACTCCATTTAAAGACCAAAACATAACTTTTTTTTGATTATTATGTAAGAAAAGTTCTTCTCGTTTTTTTTGAAGTTTTTCTATATAAATTCTGTCTCTTCCCTCAATTAGAATAATTCTATCACTTTCAAGAGCTTCAATAAACATCATTGAATTATTTGAGATACCTAAATCACGGTAAATATCTGATTTATCTTTTGAAAAACCAAATTGACGACCTTTAAAAATACTATTTTGAATTGATTTAACATCGCTATTATTTGTAATATGTAAAATTTCATTAAGTTTTGAAAGAGCTATAACTTGCTCATTATGTGTAGTTAAGATAATTTGCAAACCATTATTTGAATAATCTCTTAACCTTTGTAATAATATTTTTTGTATATTTCTATGTAAATGAGAATCTGGTTCATCTAATAAAATAATCTTATTATTAAAATCACCTACTAATAAAATACTGATTAAAACTTCAATAATTTGTAAAGAACCACTTCCTATTAAAGCTATATCTTGCTTCTTTTCACTATTAATGCTAAAAAAAATCTTTATATACAAGTCTCGATTAATATCAAAATCTATATCAAATTCAAACTTTTTATAATTAAAAATACCCTCTATATAATTTTGTAATTTTTCTAATAAAAATTTATCGCGAATTCTTAAAAGATTGTTTCTAAATATAGCTTGTTTATTTCCGTCAAGTGAAAGTTTTTCAACCATTTTTGAAGAGTAATATGGTTCATATTGATTTACTGAATAAATTGCTGAACTTTTTGTTGCATAAAAAAAGTTTTGAATATTAAAATTTTGATTTAGTTTTTTTAAATCTGTGTCGCTAATATTAGGTTTAATTGTATAACCTGAACCACCTCTTCTACCTTTAGATATTACAAATTCTAATTTAATATCTTTAAACAATATTTCAATACTAAAACTATTATTTTCATTGTGAAATAATTCATAGTAATCTTTACTACGAACAGAATTAAAAGCAATTATAAAAACCTCTTTAAAATAAAAATTCCCAATAGTAAGAACTTGATTTTTAACAAAATTAGAATTTTGCCTCTCTATTTTTGTAAGAGTGATATTGTAAGCCTCTTGAAAAATTAGAAAAGCTTCTAAAATAGATGTTTTTCCACTATTATTTTTTCCAGTCAAAACTGATAACATATTATCAAACTCAATTTTTATATTTTTATATATTTTAAAATTCTTTAAAATAATTGATTTAACCATTTAACAACTTTATCAACTTTTTCTTATCAAATTTTTTCAAAACAATATATCCATATTTATCTAAATATTTTCTCATATCTTTCTGATTATTTGCTGTTTGAATCGCAATAAATGGAATTTTTAAATATAGAACTTCGTGTAAAATCACACTCGGAGTTACAATCGCTAAAGTTGAATTTGCCATAATTTCAGCAATTTTATCAGTATTTATAAATAGTGTGATATTTCTATGTTTAGTAATATATTCTTTTAATTTTGGAAGATTGGAATTTGATGAGGTTGTAACTAAATTTACTTTATATTTCTTAGGAACTGTTTTTAGAATTTTTAGGCTTATGTTTTCTGTGTCAGCTCCGCCCATTGCTAAAAATATGGTTTTCTGTTTTGGTTTGCAGACTTTCACTTTTTTAAATTCATCTCGAATTAAAGTATATTTAGAACCGCAACGAATTTTACAATTTTTAGGAACTAAATTTTTATATCTTTTTTTATCTGCCGAAATATTATGATTTAGCAAAATATCACAATGATGTTTTTCATAAGTATCATCAAAAGATAAAATCTTGACATCTGTTTTTTGCTTAACTTTTTTTTCAAATTTATAAGTTATTTTATAATGGTCAAATATAACTAAATCAATCTCTAAATTTCTTATAATTGAAAAAACCTCATCGTCAGAATCTATATTGATAACTTTATAACCTGAATCTATAATCTTCTGATTTATATTTCCATCTAAATTTTTAGTAGCAAAATAGATATTTGCATTTTTATATTGAGAGGCTAAAACTAAATCTCGCATAATATGACCTAAACCAATTTTGCTTGATGAATCTGCTCGAAAAAGAATATTTAAACTCATTTCAGTTTCCCTAAAGTATTTTGCAACTCTTTATAAGAATTAATAAAACCTACATCAATCATTGAAATTAAATTATCTAACCATCTCGCTCGTGTTTCTTGAATTAAAATATTATGCTCTTTTTCGTTGTAACCTTTTGTATTCAAAATTTCTAATTTTTGACGAAACTGTTTAGCAATATTTATATAAATACCTTGATTATTTTTATCTTTTCTATCAGATAATGTATCAATTTTTATATTTAATCGTTTATAATTATCTCCGCCCAAATCTCTAAATGATAAAAGATGCTCTTCAATAAAAACTCTATAAATTTCAACTTCAAGTTTTTTATCTAATTTAGAAGCAATTTTCAATAAAATATAAAGTTCTGCCCAAGTTCCACCATTTTTGCCTCTTTTTGATTTTATCAAATTTGGAAAGTTTCTAATTAATTTAGAATATTGAATAAAACCTTGTTTATCTTTATATTTTTCTAATATGCTATATTGTAATTCAAATTTTAAATCCACTGAATCAGGGTATTTTGAAAAGCTCCTATTTTCGGGGTTATCTTTTAATTTTTCTGTAAATTGATTATATCTTTCAATAATAAACTCCCAAATGTCTTGAGTTCTAAGAATCTCATCTAATTTATAAGGTCTTAAATTCCTTTCTTTTCTAATTGAATTTCCCATATCCATAACTTCAGAAACTTTGCCCATTCCTGTTTTGTGTCCAATTTCTAAAGTTCCAAACTTGCCAATTTGAACAGACATCATCTGATTTGTTTTCAAATTAAAACCTTATTTTTGATATTTATAAATATATTCTTAATTACATCTTTTTGACTAATAAAATTATTTATTGCTTGACTCATCTCTTCAGGTTCATCGTCATATTGATGTGAAATTTCATTTCGTAATCTTCTTAAATAAATCCACTCTTTTGAACTTGCAATAAGCTCATATTTTTCAAGTTTATTTAGTAAATCAATAAAAGGCATTACATAATTTTCATCTTCATATTTTTTTAAGATTAGCTTGAATATTTTATCACCTAAAGTATCTTGTAATTTAGAAAAACGAAAAATATATTGGTCTATATCTTGAACTATATCTTTCTCTAAAGTTAGATATTTTTGAGAATTAAGGGGCAAAATATTTTTCATATCATCAAAAGCCTCCTCCATTCTTTGTAGATGTTTGTCACATTCACTTATATACTTTTTTAATCTTACCTCATCAATATTCAACTCAACTCCATTTTTAATTGCCATTAATTCAATAGCTCTATTTTTATCTTTCTCAAAAATAACATCAATTTTCTGTTCCCCTAAATCTTTTTCAACCAAAGTTAAAAACTCTATTTTCTGTAAATGAAGGTTATTAATAATTTCAGGTTTGATATACAAATCTATATCTCCACCTTTTAAATTGTCTGATAATCTTGAACCAAAAAGATAAGTTTTGCTATATTCTCCAAAAATATATTTAGAATGTTTTAATATAATTTTTATTTCAAATATAGAGAGTCTCATATTTTATCTATTTAAAATTTCATACATATATTCAGCTCGTTTCCAATCTTCTAAAGTATCAATATCTTGAACTAAATGTCTAGGTAAAATAATTGGAATACTATCTTTTCCAAAAAGAATATCATTAGATTTAACTTCTCTATTTTGCCAATAAAATTGACCTGCATCTTGAAAAGCTTCCTCTAAATCTTGACTTCTCTTCATATAGTTTTCAGGATAAAACATCTCACATCGATTATCTACAATTTTAAAAGTTCGTTGAATTGGAAAGGGCATTGAAGTTGCTGAAAAAATATTTTTGACATTATGTTTTTTTAACTCTTCAAATCCTTTTATTAAATATGCAGATTGTAAAAGTGGGGCTGTTGCATAAATTGTACAAATATATTGATATTTTTTTCCAATATTATCTAAATAGTCTATTGTATGATTTACAACATCTTCAGTTCCTGTAAAATCATCAGAAAGTTCTTTAGGTCTGATAAATGGAGTTTCTGCACCAAATTTACGAGATATTTTTGCAATTTCCTCATCATCGGTTGAAACTATGATTTTATCAAAAAGACCACTTTTTTTAGCAACTTCTATCGAGTAAGCGATTAGAGGTTTTCCGTGAAAATCTTTTATATTCTTTCGTGGAATTCTTTTGCTTCCTCCACGAGCTGGAATAATTGCTATGGCATTTTTCATTTTAATAAATCCAACATATTCTCAATAATATAATTTTGTTCAGAATCTTTTAAAAGAGGAAAAATTGGAATAGAAAATGAAGTTTCATAATATCTGTCCATTTTTGGAGTTACCTCATCTCCATAATCTAAATCTCTATAATAAGGTTGTTTATTAATTGGAATATAGTGAAGTTGCAAACCAATTTTTCTATTTCTCATCTCTATGAAAAAATCCTCTTTTGAGATTAAAAGTTTTGAAAAATCAACTTGAACTACATAAAGATGATAAGCTGATTCAGGATTATATTTATACAAAGGTAAAATATTTGTTTTTTCAAAAACATAATCATATTTTTTTGCTATCTCTCGTCTTCTCTCTAAAAAGCTATTAAGCCTTTTAAGTTGGGAAATTCCTAAAGCACATTGAAAATCAGTAAGTCGATAATTAAATCCCAACTCTCTCATCTCATATTCCCACGGTTTCATTTCAGAAGTTTTGACCATTCCGTGATTTCGCAAAGTTACAAGTTTCTCATAAATCTCTTTTGAGTTTGTTGTAATTGCTCCACCCTCTCCAGTTGTCATATTTTTAACTGGGTGAAAAGATAGAATTGAAATATCAGAATTTTCACAACTACAATTTTTAATATCGCCAAAACTTCCACCTAAAGAGTGAGCCGTATCTTCTAAAATTGGAATTCCAAATTTTTCACGAATATATTTTAGTTTATCTTGATTCAAAGAGTTTCCTGAAAAATGGACTCCATAAAGTGCATCACCATTTCCATTTTCTAACTCTCGAATTACTAAATCTAAATCAATATTTCCATCTTCTGCTATATCTACAAAAACAGGTTTAGCCCCAGCATATAAAATAGAGTTTGAAGTTGCTAAAAAAGTGTTTGGAGTTGTTAAAACTTTATCTCCTTTTTTCAACAAAACTAAAGAGGCAAGGTGCAAACCAGCTGTTGCACTTGTAACTGTTACACAATTTTTTGAACCTGTATAATCACAAATAGCTTTCTCAAACTCTGTAACTTTTGAACCAGTTGTTAAAAAATCAGATTTCATAGCTTCGGAAATAGCAGAAATATCATCTTGAGATATGGTCTGTTTTCCGTAAGGGATAAAATTCATCTATTTTTCAACCATCTCTAAGAAATCTGAATGAGTTAGCCATTCTGTATTGTTTCCAGAATTATATTCAAATCCCTGTTTTACAGGTTTTCCGCTTTCATTTAGAGGATTTTTTGTAAAATCAATATTTACAGTAAATTCGATAGTTGGCTGAATCACAAAATGGTCATCAAACTCTAAAGTCAAATGGCTATCATCAGCAGGGCACATAACTTCGTGAAGTTTTTCACCAGGACGAATTCCAATAATTTTATGAGGTAGATGAGGTGCCATCGCTTTTGCAAGTTCAACCATATTCATCGATGGAAGTTTTGGAATAAAAATCTCTCCGCCTTGCATTCTTTCAAAATTTTTCAGAACAAAATCTACACCATCTTGAAGAGTGATTAAGAATCTTGTCA
>Ga0256827_10000872_pt1 | contig 18976 bp, 19 predicted proteins | sample CV84metaG_FD_185977 | JGI IMG/M metagenome (GOLD analysis project Ga0256827, IMG submission 185977) | Hydrothermal vent microbial communities from East Pacific Rise, Pacific Ocean - CV84 | ecosystem: Environmental > Aquatic > Marine > Hydrothermal vents | place: Pacific Ocean: East Pacific Rise... | reverse complement strand
GAAAACATATACCTGTTGTTTTAACAAAAGATGAAGTGCAAAAAGTTTTACAGAACTTAAATGGGATATATAAACTTATAGTTACTCTTATGTATGGATGTGGACTAAGGATGAGTGAGGTTTTAAATATCAGATTAAAAGATATAGACTTTGGTTTTGATAAGATATATATTTGGGATTCTAAATCTTTAAAAGATAGGACTCTTCCACTTCCTCTAAAACTTAAAGATGAACTAAGGGTACAAGTAAAGAGGGTGGAGGATATACATATAAAAGATATTGAAGATGGCTTTGGTAGTGTATATCTTCCGTACGCATATGAGAAAAAATACCCAAGTGCGAAACTAGAAACAAAGTGGCAGTATCTTTTCCCTATGAATAAGATATCAAAAGATCCAAGGACAAAAATCTTAAGACGCCATCATATACATGAAAAAACACTAGGAAGAAATATAAAAATAGCATCAAAAAAAGCAAATATTTACAAAAGGGTTACATCCCATATATTTAGGCACTCTTATGCTACACACTTACTTCAGGCAGGTATAGATCTCAGAAGTATACAGGAGCTTTTAGGGCATAAGTCTGTTGAGACAACTATGATATACACTCATGTTGTAAGTGAGATGAACAAGGCTAAACTTATCAGTCCTTTAGATTTTTGATGATATCTTGTGAACATGTGTAAGCAGATGCCCATGCAAAGGCGAAGTTATACCCACCTCTATCACCCACAACATCTAGTACTTCACCTGTAAAGTAAAGATTTTTTTGTTTTTTACTCATCATAGTTTTTTCATCTATCTCTAGTGTATCAACACCACCACCACTAACCTCTGCATGTCTAAATCCATGTGTATCTTCTATCTCAAATCTCCAGTTTGTTAGAGTATTTGCTATCTTTTTTGCTGTTTTTGGCGTTAGGGTTGCATTGGCGTTAGAGTTTGGATCTATATCTATAGATATCAAAAGGTTTGATGCTATTTTTGTTGGTATAAGCCCTATAAGGATATCATATATACTAAAACTTTTCATAGTTTTTGAAGTGTTTAGTATATGTGTGGATAGTTGTTGCATAGTAAAGTTTGGTAGAAGATTTATGGAGATAGATACATGTGAAAATTCATTTAATGCCAAACTTGCTTTTTGTGAGATATCTAGTATAGCAAATCCTGATACACCGTAGTTTGTAAAAAGTAGATCACCATTTACAGATATATCTTTTTTATGGTTTATCAAAAGTGTTACTTCAGCTTCTGTTTTTGCTCCAGCCATCTTATGTATAGTTTTTGAGTCTATCTCAAGTTGAACTAAGCTAGGGTAGGTTGGGATGATGTTATGACCACAAGACTTGGCAAATCTTTCTCCATCATCATTTCCACCAAGATGTTCTCCTGCTCGTCCTCCAGTTGCGATCACCACTGCATCGTATTTTTGAAGAAAGTTTTTTATATCATCTATCTTTGCATCGTAATGAAATATCACACCATGTACTAATGCCAACTCTTCAAACAGTTTTGCTACACTTTTAGCTTCATTACTTAGAGGGTATGCTCTACCATCTTCAAGAGTATTTAGTAAAAGCCCATACTCTTTTAGTTTTTTTTCAAACATATCAAAACTAAAGTTTTTAAGTGGGTAGTTTAAAAAGTTTGGATTTTGTGTATGGTAGTTTGATAGACTTAAGTTGGCGTTAGAGATATTACATCGTCCATTTCCACTTACAAGTATCTTTTTTGCACACTTGGAATTTTGCTCAAACACAACTACCTCACAACCAGCACTTGCACACTCTATAGCACAAAAAAGTCCACTTGCACCTGCTCCTATGATAGCAACTTTTTTACCCATCTAAAGAGTCACTATCTTAGCACCAAAACCACCTAAATGTTGTGGTGCATCTTCAAATTTTTTAACACGAGGATGAGCTTTTAAAAAGTTCTTTACTGCAAAAGATAGTTTACCAGTTCCTATACCATGATAGATGATAACTTCATCCCATCCATTTACTAAAGCATCATTTAAAAACTTATCAAGTACTTCACACGCTTCATCCGCTCTCATGCCATGGAGGTCACATTTTAGACCAGATCTTTTTTCAACTTGAATTTTTATGTTTGTTTGTGGTTTTTGTTTTAAAATTTGTGTGTGTTTGAGATATTTTGTTTTAACTCTTACTTTCATACCATCCATCTCTATTGTCGCTTCTTTGTTGTTCTTCATAGATATTATGACACCTTTTTGAGAATGGTATTTTACTTTGTCACCAACTTTAAACTCTACATCCCTTTTTATAGACTCTACATCTACTTTAGGTAGTTTTTTATTTGCTTTATTCATGGCTCTGTGGATAGATTGTGTATCTCCAGCTTTTGCAGCACTTTTAGCTTCAGATATAGCGACCTCATAACTTCTTTTGAGTGCTGCTTTTTGTTCTTCTATCTCTCTAAGTTGAGCTTCTTTAGTTTCTTTTAGTTGTAACTCTTTTGTTTTTAATTCTTCAAGTTTTTTATCTGCTGTTTTATGTTTTTGTTGCAGTTCACGTTCAAGTTGAGAACCACGTTCTATAAGAAGTGATAATTTTTCAGAATTATCACCATATACTTTTTTTGCTTCATCCACAATGGTGTTAGATATACCATATCTTGATGCAGTCTCAAAAGCATAACTTTTACCAATGATACCATGCATAAATTCATATGTTGGTTTTCTGTGTTCCTCATCATATATGGCAGCCATAAGTTCTACATCATCTCTATCTGCCATCAGTGCAGCAAGACGTTTATGGTGAGTAGTTACAACAACTTTTTGACCTTTTTTTATAAGATCATCAAGTATCACCTTAAAAAGTGCTGCTGCTTCATCAGAGTCTGTTCCAAGCTCTATCTCATCAACTCCAACAAGAGCATTTTTTTCTTTAAATATACGTGAAAACTCTTGCATACGACCAGCAAAAGTAGATATGTCATTTTTGACATTTTGTGGGTCATCAATGATTGCTAGAACTTTTTTAAAGTTTCCTATATGTGAGTGTTGCTCATTTAGCTTCATAGGTATGATATATTTTGCCATAAACGCACAAGAGAGTATACTTTTTAAAAGCATAGTTTTACCACCAGCATTTACACCTGTTATCATCAAGATATTTTTAGAGAAGTCAACACTTGTTGGTTTGGCGTTATGAAGTGCAGGGTGAACAAAATCTTTTAGTATTATCTTTGAGTCAGGCTTACTTTTTACAATTTGCATATTTTTACTTTTTGCAAATAAAACTCTGGCTTGATAGTTGTCAAATTTTGTAAACTCTTTATCTATAAAACTTATAAATGGAAGTAGCTCTGAAAGTTTTTGAGAAAACTCTTTTGCATAAGCATAAAATATAGCTTCTCTTTCTTGTTCTATAAAACGTATCTTCTCTTTTTCTTTTAAGATATTATCTGGAGCAACATAAAAAAAACCACCTGTAGAACGTCCAACAACAGCACCTTTTAGTACATGGTTAAATCCACCACGAACTAAAAGACAGTCTTCATTATTTACATAGTGTATCTGAGTATCTACAAGATAACCAGCCAGTTTTGAACTGCTCATCATCCTTTTTATTGTAGAAGAGATATTGTTTTTATGCTCATCTACTCTCTTGGATAAAGTAAAAAGAGATTCGTCAAGGTTTTCTTCAAATTTACCATTATTTGTAAAATATTTTTCAACTTCTATAAATTTTATATCAACGATAAATTTTGACATCCATTCACCTATGATACCATCAAGTTCACGATTTTTAAAATAACGAAAATACCTAACAACTTTCACAAGTTCAAAGATTTGTTCAAAGTTTAAAACACCACGCTTTTTTAGATGATTTTTTATAGTTATAAAGTCTATAACTTTTGGTGGAGCTTTAAATTCTATCTTATCAAGTGCTTTTATATATCTAAAGTGTAATTCTTGATCACCTTCCATATATAATAGACTTTCACGTGAGAAAAAACTTTTAAATTCATCTATATATTGTTCTAAGTCAAGTTGAGTTATAAGTAAATCTAACTTAGTTTTATTTGTATTTAATTGCATGAAGAAACACTAATCATTTCAGCATAGTTTGGAGTATCTTTTTTACCTATAAAGGTATATGTTCCGATGCTAAGGGAGTATAAGGAAAAGTTAACATCTTTTCCATTACAGTGTACAGTTTTTCCTTGTTTATATTTTGTTACTATACTTAACATTTTATCTCTTTGTGTGTTAGAATACGTATTATAAGCTATAGCACTAAAAATAGCAGTAAAAACTATAGTAGAAGTTATTATTTTTTGTTCTTTTGTTAGCTCTGTAAAATAGTGAAGTGCTGCAAAAAAGAGTGCAACTATAACAATACCAGCGATATATGCCACTAGGCTATACCTCTTATCTGATATGTTATATCACCAGCACCAAAGCCTATAATAAGTCCTTTGTCTAGTATTTGCATATCTTTTTTATCTTTTATAACAGTTATATTATTATTAGCTCTTTTTATAGTATCTGCCATAGTAAGGTTATAGTTTTTGAACTCTTTTTCAAAGTCTATATCTCTTGGCTTCTCACTGGCTGCCCAAACAGGAAGGATGATAAGTTCATCAGCACCATCAAAACATTTTATAAATGCATCAAGGTTGTCTATTGTTCGTGAATATTTATGTGGTTGCCATATAGCAGTTATCTTGTTAAAACCTTTTAGTCTTGCATACTCTTTAACTGATTCAAATGTTGCTTTTATTTCTGTTGGATGGTGACCATAATCATCTATAATAACACTGTTCTCTTGAGAAGATATTATATCAAAACGTTTTTTTATACCTTTAAATTTTAAGATGTTATCTCTTATATCATCTATATCCATAGAGTCTGAAGCAGCTAGTATAGCTAAGGATGCATCTATAGCTATATGTTTTCCAAAACCCCATACATTAAATGTTCCAAAATTACGAAGTTTAAATCTTGTATGTGGTTCATTGTTTATAAGTATATATTCTATATCTTGTATATCCTTAGATGGATATAACCAGTTAGCTTCTATATTTTGCGTAAGTGTTGATAAAAATGGATCTTCGGCGTTTAAAACTTTACATTTTGCTGAATTTATAAATTGTTTATATGAGTCATAAAAAAGTTCATAATTATAGTCATAGTATTCCATATGCTCTGGTTCTGCATTTATAACAATTGCACAGTGTGGATTTGAATTTAGAAAACTTCCATCACTCTCATCTGCTTCAAAAAGCATTATATCTGTACTATCATCATATCTTACATTTGATCCAAAGGCTTTAGATTCTGCACCTATAATTGCTGAACCATTCATTATAGCTGTAAGTATAGCTGTTGTAGTACTTTTACCATGAGCTCCAGCTACTGAGTAAACTTTTCTATCTTTTAAGATTTTTATAAGAGCTTCTCTCCTAGCTAGCACTTCTATACCTTTTTCTTTTGCAGCAATTATCTCTGGATTATCGGGACGGATGATAGCAGAATGCACTATTAAATCTTGATTACCAATAGCACTTTTAGAGTGTGGAATAGATATTTCAATACCTGAATTACGAAGTTTTTCTGTTATGATAGTTTCTTTTATATCTGAACCACTAACCTCATGTCCATTATATTTCATATATTGAGCAAGACCAGATATACCTATACCACCAATTCCGATAAAATGTATCTTCATATATTTAATCCTCTTTTTTATGAGCATTATCTAGCAATATTTGTGCCTCTTTTGTAAATCCAGATATGTAAAAAGTACCGTTTGTTTGAGTTGTTTGTATGTCTGCCATATTTTGCATAAAATCATCTAAAGATATATCTTCTTTAGAAGCTAACCAGTGAAGTTTTAGAGACCATGAGAATTTATCATCATTTGTCATTCCACTTAAAACTTCAAAAAGTGCAGAAGCATCTTGTATAGCTCCAGCAGAATAATGTTCCATAGCGTATTCGTATAGTGCACGTGTAGTAGCAAAGTCTTGTACTTCATTAAGATCCATTTTTCTATGAGATTCAAGTGTGTTTGTTAGGTTTTCCAATGCTAAATCAAGTATATTTGCATAGTATCCCTGTATAGTCTCTTCATCAAAAATATCATTTGCTTGAGCTTCTAAAACATATAGTGCTGCTATATCACTGTTCTTTTGTGCTTCTAGTACTTTTTCTTTTAACTCTTCTACTTTATTGCTCATTTAAACATTCCTTTATTCTTTTTAGTGCATTTTTTGTTTTTTCTGGATTTTCTACAAGTGCTATCCTTATAAAATCAATCCCTGGATTTTCACCTTTATCATCTTTTCTTGCTAGATATTCACCTGGTAACACTTTTACATTGTATTTTTTATATAGTTTTTTTGTAAATTCTAAAGCGTTAGTTACTTTTAACCATATATAAAAAGTAGCTTTTGGTATCTCTGTTCCTAAAATATCTTTTGCTATAACAAAATTATTTTGATATATATCTCTTGAAGTTTGAACATGATCTTCATCCAACCATGCTACTGCTGCTGCATTTTGAAGTGGAAGAGGTGATGCACATCCTATATAAGTTCTATACTTCATATACTCTTTTAGGATATTACTATCACCTGCTATAAAACCTGAACGAAGTCCTGGTGCTGATGATCTTTTTGATATAGAATTTATAACCAAAATATTTTTAAATGAAGTGTTTCCTGCATGTATAGAAGCTTCTAGAAGTGATGGTATAGGTTTATCTGTATATAATTCACTATAACATTCATCATTTAGCAGTACAAAATTATGTTTTAAAGCTAAATATACCCATTGTGATAATTCTTCTAAAGTTAATGTTGATGATGTTGGATTTGATGGAAAGTTAAGTATAACTAAGTCACAAGTTGATAGCTTTTTTTCATCTATTTCTGGTTTGAAATTGTTTTTTTCATTTAGATTCAGATGTATAACTTTAGATTTTGTAGCTAGAGCTGCACCTTCATATATTTGATAAAAAGGGTTCGTGTATGCCATTACAGAGTCTTCTTTGTCAAAAAGTAAAAATTGTGGAAAATTAAACAATACTTCTCTTGTACCAAATGTTGGAATAATCTCTTTATCTTGGAGAGTTGTATTAAACCTTTTTTTAATAAAACTTCTCATTGCTTCTCTAAGATTTGCTTCACCTGTAGTTTTTGGATATTTTTTTAACAAGCTTGTACTGTTTTTCAATTCATCTTGTATAAAGTCTGGTGTTTCAAATTGTGGTTCACCTATAGTCAAAACTGATGCTTCATAGTTTTGGTTAGGCGTTATATCTGAAAGTAGTGTGTTTAGTTTTTCAAATGGATATGGTTCAAAGTTCATTTAGTTATCACTTTATTAAATTATTGCAATTATATCTAAAAAATATTTATCTATGATTATATCGATAAAGTGTTGTATAATTGTAAAAAATAAACTAAGAGGTTAAAATATGAAAATCGTTATAAGTATGGTAGTTGTTATGTTCTTGATAGGTTGTAGTGATGATACTAAAGAAGATACTAAGAAAATTCTAAAAGATGTTCAAGAAAATATCAAAGAGATTAAACAGGAAATCAAAGAACATAAAGAAGAAGTGATAGAAGATGTTAAAGATATTAAAAAAGAAGTAAAAGAAAATCTGAAAGAGGTGAAAAAAGAGGTTTCTAAACACGTTGAAAAGGTAAAGCCTAAAGTAAAAAAAGAAGAAACTAAAAAAGTAGTTATTGTTTCTACAAATGGAGAACAGGTATTTAAAAAATGTGTAGGTTGTCATGGTTCAAATGCTGAAAAGAAAGCATTAAATAAGTCACAAATTATAAAAGGATGGGATAAAGAAAAAGTTATATCAGCTATAGAAGGATACAAGAATGGAACATATGGAAGTAGTATGAAAGGTGTAATGAAATCTCAAGTTTCAAAATTAAACAAAAATGAGATAGAAGCGGTTTCTAAGTATATATCAAACTTGTAACGCCAATATATTACTAATTTAGCGAAATAATTTTGTATCCTATCCCATAGATACTTTCTAAGCAGTCATTAGGAAGCTTTTTTCTTAATTTTGAAACAAGCTTTCTAATATTTTGTACATTTAGTTCCTCCTCCAATGATGAAAAATGGCTTACTATATCTTCATTTGAATATATTTTTCCTGGTTTTTGTAAAAGTTGTTGTAAAAATATCAATTCATATTTAGTTAAGTAAACGTTTTTTCCATTTTTTAGTAAAGTATTTGTAGTTAAATTATATATAAAATCTTCATTAAGCATAACTTCTGTTTTATTTGTATCAGAAATTTTTGCTATAAGTCTTTTTTTTGATACTTCTATAAGAACTTTTAATAATTCTTGAAAGTTTATGGGCTTTTTTATAAATTGCTCAATTCCTAAGTTTATAAGAGGGAGAAGATATTTTGCATCATCGTAAGCTGATAACACTACTACTAATTGTTCTTTTCTTATATCGTATATCTTTTCTATCATATCGACACCATTCATCTTTGGCATCTGTATATCAGTTAAAACTAAATCGAAATAATTAGAAGTAAGAAGTTTTTCTTCTTTATATATTTCTAAAGCTTCTACACCATTTTTAGCACTTTTAACAGTTTTAAAAAAGTTTTTTAAAATTTCTACATTATTCATTCTAAGCTCATCATGATCTTCAACAAACAATAAAGTCATATCCTGAGTGTATTTTAATAATTCTTTAGATGCTACCATAATTTAAACTTTATATAGATTTTTATTAGTATATCAATTATTGAGTATATATTCAATAAAAATTGATACAATGGCAAATAAATTTTAATATATAGAGATAGAATATGAGAATAATAATAAATGGCCAAGAAAAAGATATAAAAGATGGAATTACGATTGATAAATTGTTACGAGAATTATCTTTAGAAGGTAAAGTTATGGCAGCAGCTGTAAATATGAATATTGTAAAACAGGATATATGGGATCAATATATATTAAAGGAAAATGATAAATTGGAATTGCTTGATTTTGTTGGTGGTGGTTAACATATAAGTTTTGAAGTATACCACTGTGCTATTTCTTTATCTGAATATTGAAATTCTCTTTGTGATGGTGGAATAGCGCTATTCCTTAATTTTGATCTGATAATACCAATAACAATAAATCCAAGTAATGCTCCAGCAGCTGCTATAAAATAATCATATAAATACCAGATACATATACCAATTATATATGCACCAAACTCCAAGCAATAATTTAAAATCATAAAAATAATTTTACATTTCTTTGATGTTATATCTGGAGTTGGTTCTATAAGTTCTAAATAATCTTCATTCATAAGTTAAATTATATCAGATTAGTTGTAATTATGCAAAGACTAAGATTATCTTAGTGCTATAGACTAAACTTTATTGATAAAACTTGCAACTATTAACTTTTTTTTGATAGAATTCTTTTGAATTTAATATATAAGGATTTAAACATGGCAAAACATCAATTTCAAACAGAAGCAAATCAAATACTAAACTTAATGATACATTCTCTATACTCAAATAAAGAGATATTTATACGTGAACTTGTTTCTAATGCATCAGATGCATTGGATAAGTTAAATATGTTAGTTTTAACAGATGAGAAATATAAAAATATTACATTTAACCCAAGAATTGATATAGTTGCAAATAAAGAAGCAAAAACTTTAACTATCAAAGATACTGGTATTGGTATGAATGAAGAAGATTTAATGAATAATCTTGGTACGATTGCAAAATCGGGTACAAAGGCATTTTTAGAAAATCTTACAGGGGATCAAAAAGAGGATTCTAACCTTATTGGTCAATTTGGTGTTGGTTTTTATGCTTGTTTTATGGTTGCAGATAAAGTAGAAGTAACAACTAAAAAAGCTGGTGAAGATCAAGCATTTTTATGGACAAGTGCAGGGGATGGGTCTTTTGAGATAGAAAACACAACTATGGAAGGTTATGGAACTCAAATAGTTATGCATTTAAAAGATGATGAGGATGAGTTTTTAGAAACACATAGAATAGAGTCAGTTATCAAAAAATACTCTAACCATATTCCTTTCCCAATTTTTATGGATAAAGAGAAACATATACCAGCTGTTATGGATGATGAAGGAAAAGAGGAAGTAGAGCCTAGTAGAACAGAGATAGAAAATGTACAGATAAATCGTGCAAATGCTCTATGGACACTTCCAAAATCTGAAATCTCTGATGAGGAGTATAAAGATTTTTACAGCTCTATTGCACACTCAAGTGAAGAGCCTTTAACATGGATGCACAATAAGGCTGAGGGAGCTATAGAGTACACTACACTTTTTTATATTCCAAGTAAAGCTCCTATGGATCTTTATAGAGTTGACTATCAAACAGGTATCAAACTTTATATTAACAGAGTATTTATCACGGATGATGAAAAAGAGTTGATGCCAACATATCTTCGTTTCTTGCGTGGTGTGATTGATTCAAAAGATTTACCACTAAATGTATCTCGTGAGATTTTACAATCAAATGCAGTGATGAATAAAATTAAAAATGCATCAGTTAAAAAAGTACTCTCAGAGCTTGCAAAAATGATGAAAAAACGTCCTGAGGATTATAAAACTTTCTATGCAGAGTTTGGTAACGTGTTAAAAGAAGGACTCTATAATGATTTTGCAAATAGGGAAAAAATCTTAGAACTATTACAGTTTAATCATTTAAAATCTGATGAAGTAACTACTATCGAAGAGTTTGTAAAAAATGTAGATGAAGAGAAAAAAGAGATTTATTATATCACTGGTAAAACTTCTGTAGATATGTTGAAAAGTTCTCCTGCATTGGAGAAATTTAAATCTAGAGATATTGATGTTCTTGTTTTAAATGAAGAAGTAGATACTATCATCTTTCCTATGGTAACTGAGTATAAAGAGTATAAATTAGTTCATGTGAGTGATGCAAAATTTGAAGAAACTCAAGAGGAGAAAAAAGCTGAAGAAGAAGTAGCTAAAACTTATGAAGGTTTTACTAAAGAGGTAAAAGATATTCTTGGTGATAGTGTAAAATCTGTTGAGGTTACAAATGATCTTGTAGAATCTCCAGTGGCTATTAAAATAGATAAAGAAGATCCTTCATATATGATGGCTCAGATGATGAAGCAGATGGGACAAGCTGGGGATACTCCAGAACCAGCTCCTATTTTACAAATAAATCCTAAGCATGAGCTTATAGAAAAACTTAAAAATTCTTCTGATCAAAATTTTATAAATGATGCAGCTCATGTATTGTTAGATCAAGCTAAATTATTTGATGGTCAAGAACTCGATGATACAGCAGACTTTATTTCAAGGTTAAATAGAATCATTACAAAAGCTATTTAAGTATATAACATGAGTGTTTTTGTAGCACTCATGTTATAATTTTATAATTTTATAATTTTTTATATTGATTTTCTTGAAATAATGTTATTTTATACTCATGAATAATTGGAATGGAAAAGAAAGAAGATTTAATTACAACAGTAGAATTCGAAAGCTTGTATTTAGAGCAAAAAAGAAATATCTTGAATTTTTTAAGAATGAGTATAAATATTCTGATAAAGAGGCTATTGAAGAGCTTGGTTTGGATGCTGAGCTTATTCATCAGTTATTAGAAGATTATGTTTCTCAGGTTATAAAGTCTTCTGTTCAATTCAAGATAATGTTGGATCGTTTTAAAATAGATGAGGTAGATTCATTTGATTTAATAGAGTTTCATGAATTAGCTCATAAAAATCTTGGTGTTGCAAGAAATCTTAGGATAAAAGATGCTGAAAAGATTTTGTATCATATGATGAAAAAAGATGATTTAAAATACCTAGAGGCTTGTCTTATAGCACTCGAAGCATCTGCTATTTTACTGAAACCTGAATGTGCATTTAACACTATGAAACTTATTGAAGCTAAAAATTTACTTCAGTAGTATATTTTATCTATCCCTTACACTTTGAGATATCTGTTCTAGCTTCCCTTTTGGCTTTTTAATTTGTGAATATTTTTTATCTTTAACAGGGAGAGCAAAAGTCAGTACTATGAATATAAATGAAAAAAATATACCAGCTAGCGCACTTAAAATCAATTTTAATTTAAAATCATTCATATCAACCCTTCAATTTAAACATTCAATTATAGCATATATTTTTATTTTATTTTTTACTATATCAGATGCGAAAGAACCGACTTTAGCATTATTGAAAAATGTATATACAAATAATATTCAGAAGTTTTCTATAGGGAACACTGGTTATACCTGTAAAGCATATGGTGTAATCAGTATAGAAGATTTATATTTTAAAAGTGTTGAAAATAAGATATGTAAAAATTCAATTATAGATTTTTTTAGAAAAAATAAAACAAAAAAATATTTTTCACAAATGCTTTTACATGTAGAACAGTTATATCATATAGACTTTATAGGTGATGAATGTATTATATATGCTAAAGGTCAAAAAACACTTTCTGAAATATTATTGCAAGAGGGGTTAGCTATAAAAAAGGTTAATTTTCAAGATGAAGTATATAAAGGAAAGTTTATATCAGCTCAAGCAAGTGCTAGAAAGCAAAGAAAAGGGTTGTGGAAAACAACATTGTATAAAAATTGTTTTCCTGAATTAAATAGATAAAAATAAATCTTAGTTATGAGATGTATTATTTACTTCATTTGTCATATAAACCCAAAAGTCCTTATAAGTATAACCTTGATTTAGAAAGTATATTTGTAATACGGCAACTCTGTAAAGTGTAATAAGCATTTTTGCAAATGGTACAAATAAACTTAGTTTAACAAATATAGATTGTTCCTTGTCTCCTTTTGAATCTATCATCTCTTGCATACCAATATTGTTGGTTAAATGTATACCAAAAAGTATAGAAAATACAAAATTCAAGATAAGCCCAAAAATTATATATGCAACAAAATCTTGTTCAAACATTCCTATAATCATTAATTAAGTCCTCTTATTTAAATATTTCATAATAGTATCAAAAAAAGACTTAATCAAAAAGTAACAATTGAGTGTAATTTTGTATCTATAAAACTTCCAAAAACTTTATTTAAACATATTTATACTATACTAGCTTCACAAATTATGAATAAAGGTAATTTTATGGAAACTAACCTCATACTAGAGGGGTTTAAATTTATGGGATTAGGTATGGGAACTGTGTTCGTATTCCTAGTCATTATGATACTCTTCATGAATATAATGTCGAGTATTATAGATAAGTTTTTCCCTGAACCAAAAGCGAATGAAGAGTCGTCATCTTCATCACAACAAGATAACAAAAAAATTGTTGCAGCAATAACTGCAGCAATAAAACACCATAGAGAAGGTTAAGAATGGCTAAAAAATTTATAGATGTAATGGATACAACTTTTAGAGATGGCTTCCAGTCAGTATATGGTGGTCGTGTTCTAATGAATGACTTTTTTCCAGCTGTGGAAGCTGCGAAAACTGCAGGAATTAACCACTTTGAATTTGGTGGTGGAGCAAGATTTCAGTCTCTTTATTTTTATTTGAGAGAAGATGCGTTTGAAATGATGGATAAGTTTCGTGAAATAGTTGGGCCGGATGCAAATCTGCAAACACTAGCTCGAGGTGTAAATACAGTAATGCTTGATACTGGCTCTAAAGAACTAATAGATTTACATGCAAAAATGTTTAAAAAACATGGAACTACAACTATTCGTAACTTTGATGCACTTAATGATGTAGAAAATCTTAAGTATTCAGGTGAAAGGATAACTCATCATGGACTTAAGCATGAAGTTGTTGTAACTATGATGGATTTACCACCAGGATGTACTGGTGCTCATACTGTTGAGTTTTATGAAAAAACACTTCGTGAAATTTTAGATAGTGGTATACCTTATAATAGTATTTGTTTTAAAGATGCATCTGGAACATCTAGTCCTCAAAAAGTTTTTGAAACTATCAAAATGGCTCGTGGTTTAGTTCCAGAAGGTACACATCTTCGTCTTCATACACATGAAACAGCTGGTGTTTCAGTATCTGCTTATATGGCGGCCCTAGAAGCTGGTGTAGATGGGATTGATATGGCTGCATCTCCAGTTTCTGGTGGAACAAGTCAACCAGATATTCTTACTATGTTACATGCGACAAAGGGTATGGATTTTGATCTTGGTGGTTTAGAGATTGAGAAGATTTTAACTTATGAAAAAGAGTTACAGTCATGTTTAAGTGATTATTTTATGCCTCCAGAGGCTACTATGGTTTCTCCTGTTATACCGTTTTCTCCAATGCCAGGTGGTGCACTTACTGCAAATACGCAGATGATGAGAGATAATGATATACTAGATAAATTTCCAGAAGTTATAGCAGCTATGACAGAAGTTGTTGAAAAGGGTGGTTATGGTACTTCTGTGACTCCTGTTTCTCAGTTTTATTTTCAACAAGCATTAAATAATGTAATGCAAGGTCCATGGAAAGCTATAGCTCCTGGTTATGGTCGTATGGTTTTAGGGTACTTTGGTAAAACTCCGGTTGCTCCAGATCCAGAGATAGTAAAAATTGCAAGTGAAAAGTTAAATCTTTTACCAACAACTGAAAAAGCTCTTGATTTAGCTGATGCTGATCCAAGTAAAACACTTCAAAATTGGATAGATAGACTTAAAGAAGAAGAGATAGAGATAACTGAAGAAAATATTTTTATCGCTGCTGCTTGTCAAGACAAAGGTATCGCTTACTTAAAAGGTGAGGGTGAATTAAATGTACGTAAAATATCAGAAATGAAAGAAGATTGTAAAGAAGGAAAATCAACAATGGGTAGTGGAAATTATACAGTAGTAGTAGATGGTCAAAAATTTAGTGTTCAAGTAGCAGAGGGTGATGCAGATATTCAAGTAGTAGCTGTTGATGGTGAGGCGGCAGTAGCTGCACCAACACCAAATGCACCAATAGGTGATGGTATAGAGATCAAAGCTCTTCTTCCTGGTAGTGTTTGGAAGATAACTACTAATCCTGGTCAAAGTGTTAACGAGGGTGATGTTATTATGATCTTAGAGTCTATGAAAATGGAAATAGATGTAGTAGCACCAAAAGGTGGAGTTCTTAAATCTATAAATGTAGCTACAAACGATAAAGTTGTAGAAGGTCAAGTCGTAGCTGTAATAGGATAAGCGAATGAAAAATATTGTATTGAAATTTATTGCACTGTTTATGCTTTTTGCGTTTACTAGTGCATCTGCAAACGAACATGCATTAGCTAGTTCAGAACATATGTCTACTCATAAAGAGGAAACATATCATACTAAGCCATTTAGTCAAATGATAGAAGGTTTTTTAGAATCAACAGGTATAGTTGCTTTAGTAAATCCTGATCCTAATGAATTAAATGCTAAAGGTGAAAAGATGAGCAATTTCCATAAGGGACTTGGTCGTGTAATTATGATATTGGTTACTTTTTTCCTTTTTTGGTTAGCAATTGCGAAAGGGTTTGAACCTTTATTGTTATTACCTATCGCTTTTGGTGGACTTCTTGCCAATATACCAGTAGCTGGTATAGCAGGGGAACATGGATTTTTAGGTGTTATTTATAGTATGGGTTTATCCAATGAGATGTTTCCTATTATAATCTTTATGGGTGTTGGTGCTATGACAGATTTTGGGCCACTTTTATCAAATCCTAAAACAGCACTTCTTGGTGGCGCTGCTCAGTTTGGTATTTTTGGTACGCTTGTTGGTGCAGTTGCATTATCACAGGCTGGTTTAGTAGATTTTACACTTCAGCAAGCTAGTGCTATATCTATTATTGGTGGAGCAGATGGTCCTACTTCTATTTTTATTGCTACGAAGCTTGCTCCTGAACTTTTAGGTGCTATTGCAGTTGCATCATATAGTTATATGGCTATGGTTCCTATTATTCAACCTCCTATTATGAAAGCACTTACTACTGATGATGAGCGTAAGATTAAAATGACAACACTTCGTCATGTATCACGTTTGGAAAAATTAGTGTTTCCTGTAATGGTTTTAAGTCTTGCTATATTAGTATTACCAGAGTCTACACCACTTATTGGTGCATTTATGTTTGGTAACTTTTTAAAAGAATCAGGTGTTGTTGAGCGTTTAAATGACACTCTTCAAAATGCACTTATCAACATTACAACTATCTTTCTAGGTCTTGGTGTTGGTTCTAAACTAGCGGCTGATCAGTTTTTAGTTCCTGATACTATGTTTATTATGGCTCTTGGTATTATCGCATTTTCTGTAGGTACTGCAGCTGGTGTCTTAATGGCTAAATTAATGAATATGTTCCCTGGACATAAAATAAATCCTCTTATTGGTTCAGCAGGTGTATCAGCAGTTCCTATGGCAGCTCGTGTATCTAACAAAGTTGGTATGGAGTTTGATAGAACAAATATGTTACTTATGCATGCGATGGGTCCAAATGTTGCAGGTGTTATCGGTTCAGCTGTTGCAGCTGGTGTTTTAATTTCACTATTTCAGTAAAATTACATATATAACGACGCACTGTGCGTCGTTTTCTTCACTATATTGTTGATTATTTCATAACTGAGATAATCAATGGAATTATATTATGACTTTTCGTTTTATCTATAAAAGCATCCGCACCTAGTACTTCAGCTTCTCTTTTATTATTTGTACCTGTCATAGATGAGTTTACTATTATTGGTATATCTTTTGTATTTATATTTGTTCTAAGTGTTTTTATAACTGTAAAGCCTGACATTTCTGGCATCTCTATATCTGTTATAATAGCTGGTATATCATTTGCTTTTTCACCTAATGAAAATACATAATCAACAAGTTTTTGTCCATTATTGAATATTTCCATATTTATATTTGCATTGTTAAATATTTGAATAAGATGTCGCTGAGCAGTTTTTGAATCTTCTGCTATAAGAATTGTTCCATATTTTAATTTATCTGGAATTTTAATATCTTTTAAATTTGCAGTATCACCTTCTATATCTACCATCGCCTGAGGTATAACATCAGATAGTAGTTTTTCATAATCTAATATAAGACACAAAGAACCATCTTCAAGGCGTGTATCATTCATAACTACGCCATCTTCTTTTAGTCTGTAACTATCAGGTGCATGCATTTCATTCCAATTCTTTTTTATAACTCTAAATGCAGACATAATTCTAAGCCCTATTATAACACCGTTAAAATCACAAATTAGTATATTAGATTTTTCTATATCTTCTTGACTTAATTGGGTTCCTAGCCATACAGGAAGATTTAGTATTGGGATTTGAAGACCGCGAAGAATTATAGTTCCTTCAAGAAGTGGATGAGAAGATGGTATTTGAGTTAAAAAATGGTTTTTTGATTCTACAACTTCTCTTGTTTTAAAAACATTTATTGCATAATATGCAGAATCTGTATGTTCACTAATTCTAAAAACAAGTAGCTGTAGCTCATTGTTTTTTGCTAGATTTGTGGCAGCATCAACATTATCTAAAATAGACATAAGTATCCCTTTGGTTAAATATGTCTTATAGTACCAAAAATATAATGAAATATGCTTAAAAGTTAATAATGAAATGCTAAAATAGTGTTTTAACATAATAAGGTGTGAATTGAAATGAAAATATTTGTATTAATGTTTATTGTAAGTACGTTGTTATTTAGTAAAGTATACTATTCAAAAGTTGAACCATATAAAATTAAAAATATAGCTTCAAATGTAAATGGTCAAGTTATATTTATTGATGAAGATAAAATAGGTATGATTTTATCTGAGAGTCCATATATTAAAATAGATTCAGTTTTAGATCAAGAAGAACTTAAGTATACAAAAGAAAAGTTGTTAAATATTATAAAAACAATAAGTTTAGATGAAGTTATGGCCAAAAATTTGGATGATTCTTTAAATAAGAAACGAGTTAATTATGAGAAGGTAAAAAGTCTTAAAATAAAATCTAGTGTTGAAAAAGATAGAGAGTTTTATGATCTTATTGCTAGTGAGAATGCTTATATATCTATAAAAAAAGAGATAAATTCTTTGAAAAGACAAATGTATGATTTAAAATTAAGAAAAGTACAACTTGAAAAAACTATAAATGATAAAATATTAAAAGATACAAATTATACTTTATACTCTATAAATGTGAAAGTTGGTCAAGTTGTTGCAAAATCTACACCATTAGCTACTGTAGCTGATACTTCAAAAGCTATCTTAACTATATATTTAGATGATGATGAGATTATTGATGCTAAAAATAAAATTATTTATATAAATGGTAAAAAAACATCTTATAAAATAACACGGATTTTAAATATAGCAGATAGTAAGAATATATCAAAATATATGGCACAAATAGTAATAAAAGCACCAAAAATTTTCTCAAAACTTGTAAAAATAGAATTGAAAGTAAAATAATGAATGAAAAAATAACTGCATGTCCACTTGATTGTTATGATGCCTGTGAAATTATATATGAAGATGGTATAAAAGCTTCAAAAGATGGGTATACTCAGGGTTTTTTATGTCCACATTTAAATCATTTTGAAGAAAATAGCAGAATACTATCTCCTAGATATAATTCAAAAAATATAAGTATTGATGAATCTTTAGAGATATTAAATTATATATTTACTTCTTCTAATTCACAAGATATACTTTTTTATAAAGGAAGTGGAAATTTTGCTCTTATGCAAGATGTAACAAACCATTTTTTTTCATCTATAGATGCTGTTTCTACAGATGGATCTTTATGTGATGGAGCTGGTGAAGCTGGTATTATAGAGGGTAGAGGTTCAAATAAAAATATGCCTATTTCAGAGATAGAAAAATCTGATGTAGTGATATTTTGGGGTAGAAATCCACATAACACATCATCTCATATTTTACCAATTATAAAAGGTAAAAAGATTATTGTAATAGATCCTTATAAAACTAATATATCACATTTAGCAGACTTATATATACAAATAAAACCACATGGTGATTTATA
>Ga0256827_10000871_pt1 | contig 18977 bp, 17 predicted proteins | sample CV84metaG_FD_185977 | JGI IMG/M metagenome (GOLD analysis project Ga0256827, IMG submission 185977) | Hydrothermal vent microbial communities from East Pacific Rise, Pacific Ocean - CV84 | ecosystem: Environmental > Aquatic > Marine > Hydrothermal vents | place: Pacific Ocean: East Pacific Rise... | reverse complement strand
GTATTAATTTAGTTAATATTATTCAGCTAAACCACCATCTCTAAAACGCCACTTATGTTTATTTATAAGTTCAAATCTAGAAGTTTGAGCTTCTTTATTGTACTTAATTGTTCCAGCATTTACAGATCCGCTATCTTTAAGATTTTGATTATTTAAAGATAGTATTAATTTACTGTAGTTCTCTGTTGATATACTTGACTCTTCAATATCAATATAATTTACTAGTGAATAGTCCCAAGAGCTAATATCTTGATTAAACTCCTTTGCTTTGTTAAAGACTCCTGCCATATTAGATACATTAGAAGTATTCCAGTTTGATAGATCTTGATTAAATGAATCTGTATATGCAAACATATAATACATACTTGAAATTTTAGATATATCCCAACTACTTATATCTTGATTAAATGCTTTTGCACCTCTAAATATTGAACTCATATCTGTTACATTGGAAGTGTTCCATGACCCAATATCTTGATTAAAGTTTATTGCTCCTGAGAACATATTTGACATATTTGTTACATTAGATACATCCCATGAGCTAAGATCTTGATTGAACTCTCTAGCATCAGAAAACACATTTGACATATTTGTAATATTAGAGACATCCCAATCTCCTATAGGGCTGTTAAATGTACTATCAAAATCGGCTCTAGCAAACATATAAGAGATATTTGTTACTGCTGATAGATTTGGAGCATCTGTAGCCGAGATGGTGAACTCTTTTAGATACCTTCCTCCAAATGAGTTATACATTGATTTCCACTCATTATCTCCCCATTGGGTAATATCAACCAATTTACCGTAAATATAATTACGATCATTTTCACTAGAGTAGTGAGGATAGTTACCTGATATTTTAATAGAGTAGTTTCCTTCATTAGCATAGGTATGTGTTTTTATTTCTGTTACATTTTCATCGGTTGTTCCATCACCCCAGTCAATATTATATTGATAGAACCCATTATCAGCAGGTATTGTTATTTGTGGGTCACCATAACTATTTGTTTCCCATGTTGCAATCCATGGTTTAAACTCTTCAAGATTATAAATATCTATTCCACTATCTTCTATTTTCCATTTGAATTTACTTTTTAATAGTTCTCTAGCTACACGTGCTTTGCTTGTATATTGTGTACCTATGGTTTTGTCATAGTTGTTGCCTTTTGTTAAACCAAACGTAATATTTTTTTGTAAATTTAATTTTGACCAAGCATTTAAAAGTTTATCGTAATTTTTACTTGAAAGTTTTGTCTCTCTAAAAATTGATTCCATATTCTTTACTTTAGATACATCCCATTTACTAAAGTCACCATTATAGTATGAACCTCTGAACATTTTTTCCATATTAGTTACAGAAGAGACATTCCAAGAACTAAGGTCTTGAGTAAGAGCAGGTTTTTTAGAGTAGTCTTCTTCTGTGCCCTCAAACATATATTCCATATTTTTTACGCTAGACATATTCCATTGTGACATTGAAGATGGAAAACATTCTTTATTTGCTCTTGCAAACATATTGGATGTATCATTTACATCTGAAAAATCAGGTACATCTGTGGCATTCATCTTTAAAGAGCGACAATTTTTAAATGTTTCATGCATATCTTTCCATTTAATTGAACCCCACTGTTCAACAGAGATTATTCTATTCTCTTGTACAAAATTAAAAGTAGGAAAATCTCCATCAATTTTAATGGTATAAACTCCTGCTTTATCAAAGTAGTGGGTTATATCTTCTGACTCTCCTTGATCAATTTTCCCATCTCCCCAATCAATATTGTAGTTATATTTATATCCCTCTTTATCTTTTACATTCAATTCAAAATAGTGATCATTTGGAAACCACATATCACTAGTAGTTTGAATTGTCAAAATTAATGGTTTATTGCTACTTATTCCTTTATTTACAGTTATAACCATACTATCACTAGATGTAGCATCTTCATCATCTATCGCACTAAATATTAATGTCTCTTTTCCAACTTTAGTAGGCTTATAAATAAATGAAGCTGTTGTTGCTAAAACTTCTGTTCCTTTTTTCCATTCATATGAGACAATTGAACCATCACTGTCTGTGGCTGTTCCTGTTAATGTTACCGATTTGTTGACAACTACTGATTTATCTTCTCCTGCATTAACTGTAGGTGCTTTATTTCCATCTACAACTTTGTTAACTGTTACTATAACGGAATCATCTGTAGAGTATCCATCATTATCTGTGACAGTTAAAGTTAAAGAGTATTGACCAATTTCACTTGGAGTATAATTAAATGATGCTGTTCGTGCTATAACTGTTTCATTCTCACTCCACTCATAAGAGACAATTTTACCATCGCTATCTGTCCCTTTTCCAACAAGTTTTATTGTTTTTCCCAAAACTACAGATTGGTCTTTACCCGCATCTGCTTTTGGAGGTATACCAAGAAATTCTTGAATTGTTATACCAATGGTATCGGAGTCAGAAGCTCCATCATTATCTGTGACAGTGAAGGTTAAAATATCAATATCTCCATAGTTACCTCTTGGAGCATAATTGAAAGAGGCTGTTTTAGATAAAACTTTTTTTCCATTTTTCCACTCATAGGCAACAATAGTCCCATCACTATCCGTTCCTTTTCCTACAAGATGAATTGTTCTTCCCTCCATGACTGATTTATCTTCTCCTGCATCAGCTGTTGGTGCTTTATTATTAGAAGTTTTTACTACTTTAACCGTTCTTTTTTTTGTAGCTTTATTCTCTGCTTTATCAGTTGCACTGTAGGTAACGGCATAAGTTCCAATAATTGAAGTATTTACAGAACTACTACTTTTAACTAACACAACACCATCTATATTATCTATTGCAGTCGCTCCTGCATCAATATATGTACTATGTTGTTTTACTGTAATAGGATTATCTCCTAAAATTGTAATTATAGGGGCTATTTTGTCAGTAGTAGCTACTGAATCTCCTCCATTATTATTTGTAGAAGATGATGAGTCTCCTCCTCCACTACCACCACAAGCTATAAATATAGACATTATAGCTATACTAAGTAGCAGATAGACTATCTGCTGTAATACTTTTTTCATTCTGTTTTACCTTTCATTTTTTAATATTATATAAATAATTTATCTTTAGAATTCTCATTTCTTATTTTTGAAAAATATATAGTTAGATGTAACTATTCTCATAAATATAAAAAATGTTTTTTGTGACAAATTTAAAATTTGTCACATCAAGAAAAGAGTTGCGTTTACCAACTTCCTCCTGTTTTACCTTTGGCACTGTTTACATCTTTTTCAAGTGCTAAAATCTCTTCTTGAGAGATATATTTATCAATTTTACCCATTGCTTTTGTGTAAAATTCACTTAATGCTTCTGTTAATACTTTATCTATATTATTGGACATTTTATTTGGAGTTGTTGCACTGCTTAATGCACTATCTAAAAGGCTTCCGATTAATCCTCCTGATGAAGAACCTTTTTTTGATACTAATTTATTTTCATAAGTATATTCTTTTTTAATATCAAGGTCAGATAGATCAATACGCTTTGAGATAAACATCTGTTTAGAGAGTGGTTCAATCATTTTTACAATAAGTTCCCCTGAAACTTGCATAATCCCTTTTTCTGTGTAGTAAGACATATGTTGGTCTTGACTGGTTACTTTTTTATTAATAGTTATCTCAATTGTCGGAACAAGTGACATATAGGTACTTTTTCGCTCTGGATATGTCATATCATCAAATGTTGTATGTTTTCCACCTATTGTAAAACCTTTTGCCAAAATCAACTCTTCAAATCCTGAACTCATTGCTTTTGAAAGCCTGCCCATATAATCGACTAATAGTGCATTAAAATCTGCTCCTTTGGTTTTTGTTGCTGATATATCTGAAAATTTTGGTGCAACAATGGCAATTTTTTTATTTACTCTAGCTTTTTTATTTTGAAAAGTATAATTAAAACTTAATGTTCCTACATCCTCTTTAGTTTGAGTTTGTGGTGCGGGTACAGGAATACATCCATTTATTCCTATTGCTAAAATTGAACCTACTAACCCTGTTTTGACTATTGATGATAGTTTTTTCATCCTTTTTCTCCTAAAAAATTGACTAACTATAGATTATAGTTGTGCTAAATATTTCTAAAAACATTTAGCACAAATATAAATTTACATACAATAGAAGTATAAGGAGATACTTCTATCGTAGATATATTTTTAATTAAGAAAATGTGAAAATATTAATTAAAATTTGTAATTTAAATTGAGTCCTAAACCATAATATGAGCTAGATAGTTCCCACTCTTGTCCTAGATTATCAGTCTCTGATTCCCATGCAATATAGTTATAGTTTAGCTCTGCACCCAGATTTAAATTTGGCATTATTTCATAATATGCACCCAATCTAAGTCTACCTCCCACACCAGTCTCTATATCTGCATCAGACATGCTATTTGTTGCTAATCCTAATCCTGCATAAGGACTAAATGCTCCCATAGGAAAAGCATGAACATAGTCAATACCAATTCGTGTTACATCATCATCTTCTAAGCTTAATGCTCCATACGAGAGTTCAATACTTCCATTTGGAATAATTGTATAGCCCACATGTAATCCAACTGATGAAGCTGAAAGGCTATCACTTTCTGCTACTGCAACATCATCAACAGTAATCTCATGTGTTCCTGAACCTGCTTGAAAATCTAGACCTGCATAGAAGCCTTCGGCATGAAGTGATAAGCTACTTAATAGAGCTAATGATAAGATTGTTTTTTTCATTTTGTTCCCTTTTTATTAATGAATTTTTTAATCGACAATAGAGACATCTATTTTTAAATGAACAATATATTTTTTAATTAATGGTTCATCTATTATGATATTTCTTGCCTCGTCATCTACTATTTCATAATAGACTTTTTGACCAATTTTAATAGAAGAACAACTAAGCCACTCTCCAATATGAAAATAGTACCTCTTTCTATCTACTCCCACTATCTCTCCTTCTTTGGTCACTTGATTAAAAAGAAGTATATTTCCAACCATTTCAAACCTTTATTATTGAAAATTTAGAGATTTAGTCTTATCTCTTCTAGTAAATAATATTTTTTATTAGAATAAATAAGTTTTAGTTGAAACCTATTTAAAGTTAATCAAATAATCTGCTATAATATTTACTCGTTCAAAAGAAAATATTTAGGTAAACTAGTTCCTATGCTCTAAATAAGTTTCAGTTATTATTATAGTATTTATGATGCTAACAGCTTTAGAAATGTTTGGTTAATTTCTAGTTAATTTTAATAAATACAAATAGAATTGATTTTAAAGGTAAGGAGATTAGATGAGTGCTAACTACAAATGGAAAGAGGATTTTAAAGGAAACATTGATGATAATAAAATCAAACTGGCATATATTAAGAAAAAATTAAACTTATCAACAAAGGATATGGCAAAAAAACTAGAGGTCTCTTCGGCTTTTATATCAAAGCTTAAAAATCCTTATGAGACGGCAACAAGGCTTCGTACTATACATATTTATGGTATCTGTTTGGCATATAATATTCCTTTGGAGATTTTTGAAAATAGGGATATAGATAGTGCAGATAAGATTGATGAGATTTTAAATAAACAACATAAAGAGGATACGATTTTTCATCATAATAGAGAAATACTAGATAAACTTGTTGGTATCTGGTATATGTATAGCTATCCAAGTAATCCACGCTTAGCAGATATTTGGGAGACAAAGACAACTTTTTATGATGATTATAGGGTTGAAGATGAGCATCAAAATAGTGGTACTTTGAATATTGGTCAAAATCAGACAATTATTTTAAAAGAGAGCAATGGAAGTAAAAATATTACCTCTATTACTTTTGATAATGCTCGAATTTTTTATAATGTTTTTATTTTTTCTCGTGTTTCAAAATCAAATAGTATGAATAAAGAGCTTTTTAATTTTGGAATTTGTTCACGTGAAAAGTTGAAAAAAGAGTTGGTCAAAGAGATTTTAGGAGATGTAAAGAGGGTTCAGTTACAGATGAATTATGATGTTTTAGAACGGGTTAGTTTGGCTATTGAGATGGATAATTAAAGTTTAATAAAAGGGGAGTTTTTTGAAAAAATTTGTATGGATTATTATAGTGTTAGTTATTGGAGGATGTAGTTATACACCTCCTAGAAAGTTAACTATGGTAGATTATTATAGTGGAATAAAACAAGAGGTTGAGCGTAAAGTAGCTCTTCAAAGATTAGAAAAACTTAAGGTAAAAAAAGATAATCAACCAATTAGTAAAAAGAGAAAAGAGTCTCTGTTTTATCAAAAAGAGGCAACTCAATATATAGAAAAAAGATTGTATCAAGAGGCATTAAATAGTTTAAAGGGTGCATTAACGGTTGAAGAGGATATATATTGGAGTAAAAAAGAGAATATTAATAGAAAGAAGTTTGCTACAAACTGCTCTGCAATAAAAGCTCGTCAAGAAAAATTTACAAAGTATTTACAAAAAGAGTGTAGAAATCATACTATTTTAAATGCTCCTCAGTTAGGAGATGTCTATTATAAATTAGCTTTTGTCTACAGTATGTTGAATAAAGATATGATAGCATTAGCTTTTTATGAAAAATCATTAGAGGCAAAAAGAATAGATATTATTGGAAAAGATACGCAAGATACAGCAGATTTTTATAATAACTTTAGTCTCTTTTTAAATAAAATAAAAGCTTATAAAAGAGCCTTCTACTATCAAAAACAGGCTTCAGAGATATATTTAAAGTTAAAACAGAATAAGTTTAAAGTCTTGACTAATGATAAGAAGAAGAGCTTTTTAGATAAAGAGACATATGGTATGTATAATATTGTATCTTTGGCATTTGATTATAAAAACTTTTTAGATGCTTACTTAACTAATAAGCCATATCCTCATAATAAAGATGCAGACTTTTCTATAGAGAAGAGAGAGATTCCAAAAGAGAAAATAGAGGTTCTTGAAACAGCATTTAAATTTTGGCTTAGTACAAAAGGTGAGATTAGTAATAAAGAGAGCTATCTGCTAGATTTTAAAAAATGGGGAGCAAGTTCAGAGGGAAAACTTCTTGTAGATATCTATCTAAATAGAACACGAGAGTACTCTAATTTAATGTTAAGCAAATTGGTTAAGGGGGATAGTTTTGATAGTAATGAACAGAAAAAACTTGAAGATGTAACTAATGAACGAAATATATTAGAGGAGTATTTGACTCCTTATATAGATAATTATAGTAGTAGTCGTGGAGAATTACAATTTAAACATCCTGAAATTATGAAGTTATCTATTCTTAGTAAAAATATGAGTAACAATGAGTTATATTTAGATTTTATTAAGACAAAAAAGTATTTTTATCTTTTTACTTTTGATAATAGAGAGCATCTTTCACTCTATCGTTTAAATAGAGTTACAGAGATTGAGGCTTTAGTTAAAAAGTTTAGAGAGAAGATTAAAAATGAAAGAAATATTCAAGAGATAGCTTCAACTCTTTATAAAATTCTATTTGGACAGATCTCTAATCTTCATAATTATAAACAACTTATTGTCTCTCCTGATGGATTATTAAATCTTCTGCCATTTGAATCACTTATAAATGATTCAAAAAGATATTTAATTCAAGATAGCAGTGTGGTTTATGCTCTATCAGGAAGAGAACTATTTAAGACTAGAGGAGATGATCGACATGCTTTAAGTAATAGAGAAATTGTATCTCTTTCATATGTAGATTATAAATTTAATAATAAATCAGTCTCTATAACAGATGCAAATAGGCATAAAGGACGAAGAGATATTGATGGAATTTTTCATGATTTTGAAGGACTACCTAGATTAGAGAGTAGTAAAGATGAGGGAGTGTTTATGAAAAATATTTTTGAGACAAATCGTTCATTTATTTTTCATGAAAAGAATATAACAAAAAACCCTGTAACTATATTAACTGAAAAGAATGCTACAAAAGAGATGCTTTTTGCACTAAAATCTCCACAAATATTACATCTATCAACACACAGTTTTTATGGCAAAGATGATAGTAAAAGAACTCTTAATCCTCTTCTTAAATCTGCGATTGCTCTATCTGAATATAACGCTATTGTTTTGGATGATGATACACGAGGGATTATGAGTGCATTAGAGTTCTCAACACTTAATTTAAAAAATACAGAATTAGTTCTTTTCTCTTCTTGTCAGAGTGGCTTGGGTGATATATATTCATCTGAAGGGGTATCGGGATTAAATAGAGGAGCAAGAATGACAGGAGCTAGTAGAGTAATATCTACACTTTGGAGTGTAGATGAAGATAAGAGTTTAAAATTGACTAAAACATTTTATAGATATTTAGTCAATAGTAGTACAACACATACATTGGGACATCAATATAGAGATAAGTTCCATTATGCTTATGCACTACAAGCAACAAAATTAGATATGATTAACCAAAAGTTACACCCATTTTATTGGGCAGGTTTTATTATGTATGGATTAGATTCATTCTATTATAAAAAGGTTAATAAATTCTATTCTGATATGTTAGATAAGGAAATAGATAAAGCAATAGAGAAACCAATAAATAAAGCAGTAGATAAGCTTTTTAACAAGCTTTTTAAATTTTAAAAAAAAGGAAACAGATGAAAAAATATATAGTAGCAGGAGTTTTATCTATGTCAATAAACTTATTTGCAAATATTAATACAAATAGTTATAGTAGTATTATAGAAGAGAGAGGAAAAAATGTATTAGTTGTAGATTTAGATAAAGCCAAAGAGGATGGTAAAAAGGGTGGTGCTTCAACCATTTTAAAAGGGATTATCTCTATTGGTCATAACGATGAGGTTAAGTTTATTGGTGAAAATTCACTTATGGCACGACCTATTACTATAACTATTACAAGTAAAATGAATAAATTGAAAAAGACTCTTGTTGATGTCTTTACCATTAAAACATCTGACCTTGCAGTTGGAGATACAATTAGAATTAAAAATAAAAGAGGTAAGGTTAAAGTGGAACAAAAAGTTAAAAAATAATAAATCTAAAAAAGTTATAACTTTTTTATAACTTATTTAATTTTAAATAGTTGTTTAATGTTTTAAATGGTATATTTTTGATAATATATATATTAGGAGTTGGATACAATATTTTTGTATAGTAATCTATCTCAAATTTATAAAAAAGGAAAAAAATGTATTTAAAACAACTAATATTACCTATAATGGTTATGGCACTCTTTAATGCTTGTGGTAAAGACTCTACAGAGAGTGGTGGTTCTCTCTCTAACGGTCTAGTAGCTCATTATAAATTTGATGGCAATGCAGAAGATAGTAGTGGTAATGGTAATCATGGTACAGAGTATAACGGAGTTAGTTATGTTGATGGAGTAATAGGTAAAGCTGGACATTTGGATAATAGTTATATTACTATTTCGGACTCAGAAAAGATAACCTTTAAGAATGAGTTTTCAATTACAGCTTTTATTAAACCTACTGCTACTGATGGTAAATGGATTACTCTTTTAACAAAAGGAAATACTTCTAGTTTAGATACTGCTTATGAGATAGTATATGAGTGTGCTAGTATGTGTCTACCTTATATTAGATTTACTGATGCAGAAAATAAAAAAGTTTTTTTGACTTTTAATGGTAAAAATGCACTAAATTTAAATAAATATAACTTTATCTCATGGGTATTTAAACAGGGGCAATTACAAATCTTTTTAGATGGTGTACTGCTTTATGATAAAAATATTGGGATTACTAATCTTAAACAAGATACAACACAGCTATTAGAGATAGGTAGAGATGTACCAGGTGCAATAGAGTTTTTTAAAGGGGATATAGATGATTTAAGATTTTATAATAGAGCTTTAAGTAAATCAGAAATAAAAGAGCTTTATGAGTTAAAATAATAATATATATTCTAAAATATCTAATATTTTATAGTTCCCATATTTTAAGACCGTGGTAGGTTTGGCTTTCACGGTCTTTTAAGATGGGAACTAGAGAATATCAAAACCTATCCTATAACTTTTCCTATTAAATCCTATTAACTCCTATACTAACTCAAAGAGAAGCTGTATTAATAAAAACATAAAATTCTGCTCTATTTAACTATTCGCTAAAATTCCCCTAATTTTTACTTTTATCTTAATGGTTCTTTGAGTAGAATGAATATTAATTTATAATATTTCAAGGACTCAAAGAATGAAACAACAATTTATGCAAGATTTACAAAAAATATATGATGAACTTCAGAGTAGACAGAAGTCATTGAATGATTATTATAGACTTTTAGATGGAGAGCATGTAGAGGCAAAAGTTTTAGTAGAGAGCTTTTTAGAAGAGTTGAATTTACCTACAAATAGTGATAACATTATGGCAACTCTTGTACGTTTAGTTAATCTACGAGAAGATGCTTTAGACCAAGTACTTCAAAAAGAGGGATTTTCTAAAGATGAAATTATTGAAAAAAAAGAGAAAGCTTATCAGTTTGTAAAAGAGATGCATCTTACGCGACATGAGTATCTGATTGCTTGGATAAAAGCTGAAAATCTATTAACGCCTTTTTATCAAATATTAATTGAAAATGTTCACTATATAGGTGAATCTATTAGTGAGTGGCAGTCAGAGTGGACAGCAACTATTATTAATGGAGTTAATCGTGAACTATTAGAAGAGTATGAAAACGATGAACAGTCAATTTTTAGCATGTTGCAAGAGGAGGAGCTATTAGATTTAGACCCTAATGGAGATGTAGGAGATAGATGTTACTCTGTATTAATTGAAAATGACCGAGGAGAGTATCGTTCTGTAGCCTATAGTGAAGCTTTTTCTGATGAGGTAACCTCTTTGGTATCTACCATAGAAGATTGTATTGAAGCGTTGAGTATGGAACGAGATGAGGTCTTTAATCAAAAAGAGGCATGGATAAACTACTTTGTAGCACTTAAAAAAGCTTTTGCAGGGCATCAACCTAAAAAGCTTATAGGGCTTTGGGCAAATGTAGATAGAGCATGGATGAAGATTACAACACCACTTCAAGTAGGACACCCATTAGAGTATTATGAAGACCACTTCAGAAAAGCTGTTGCTTTAGAGTGGGATTTACGAATTATTAATCCTGCTTTGCAGAGTGGTTCTATGACGCGTGAAAATATTAAAGAGTTCTCTTCTAAATTGGCTCAAAAGATAGAAGGAGATGTAGATTCTACGATTAAAAAGAATAGTTTACAAATTGATGAGACTCAGCTCTATATAGGGCAACCAATGATGTATTATGGAGCAGAGTTAAATGGACTCTTTTCAGCACAAGTTGTTCCTAATGATGAACAGGTTTCAGCAGAGTTGGGTAAAAAGATATTTGCTTATGCTGATTTTGTAATGGAGAGTAAAAAAGCTAAGCCTATAATGGAACTTACTGTTGAGACAATGGGGTTAGAGTTTGTACAGAAACAACGCAAACTAATTGAGACCAATCCAAGTTTATGGCAAGAGATTTATGATAGCTCTACCATTGGTCATGAGTTTGGACATATTTTGTGGATAGATGGCGATACAGAGATGGTTATGAATCAGACGGGGCAGTTTAAAAATATTGAAGAGTTTAAAGCTACTGCTGGTGGATTAATGGCATTTTTTGAGAATGAAAAAGATGAGTTAATTGAACCAATGGTATCTGATTTGGTATCTCGTGCTGTTGGTTTAATGGCGTGGCGTGAAGTAGGAGAGGTTTTACCATACTACTGTGAAGGGTTAATTCATTTAGATATTCTATTTGGTTCTGGTATTATCACTTATGATACAAATATTAATATAGATTACAGTAGATATAAAGAGATGAAAAAACGATATATGCAAGCTTATCAACAGTTGGCACAACACTATATTGATAAAAAAGATGCTTCTTTTTATTTAGAACAGTATACAGAGAAGTCTGATGGTGTTTATCTGCCTATTAATAGTCAAATTTTAGAGTTTGTTGAATATTATTATAGTAGATATAAAGAGATAGGTCAAAAGGTTTATAATTTCTAGCCTTGTAAGTTTTATTTAAGTATAATTTTCACAAAAAAAATTATAAGGTATTAATAAAACAATGAGTAAATTATTAGAAACAGATATAAATAAGCAGTTACTAGAGATATTTGGACAGTTTAATCTGAAATTTGAGAAGATGGAGGATTTTTATTTTGTTAATAATCAATTTCCTGGAATTACAGGTCAAGTGTTTGAGATGGAGCGTTATGATGACTTTGTGGTTATTCAGGTAGATGTTCATATTCTACTGCCTAATGAAACAATTATAGAGTCATTTGTAGGTCATGCAACTTCTGTAGAAGAGGCTATGGCTGAAGCATTAGAGCAGTTTCAAGTTAATGTACTTCATGTACTAATTGGTGCATTTTGGGAAGATGCTAAGCATGTTGAAAATGGTGTTGGTTATGAACAGTGGGAGATTAATGGTTATCGTTGGCAAGCTGTTATAGGTAATTATGGATATAGAGGAGCATCTGATATAAACGATATTGTTTTAGATGAATTTTTTGATACTATAAAAGATGAGATTCACTCTTTACCTTTAGATAAAGATATTTATGCTATTCGTTCAGTATATACCAATGTTGGAGATAACCAAAGGGTTGCTGAAGCACTTTTAAATAATGAAGAGTTTACCACTTTAGAGAGTGAAATTTTAAAACTTCCTTGGAAAAGATTAGATGAGTACTACTCTGTACGAAATCTTATTTTAGTGATGAAATTAGACGTATAGAGGCATTTAAAGCATATAATCAATTAGATTAAAACATTATTAAACATTTTTTAGTTATTATTAACAAAATAAGAATTAAAAGGGGTTTTTAATGGCTATTGATGAATATGTAAATCAGATACTTGATAGTCCTGCCTATGTATTTGATGATATTGTTAGTAAATTAATTGGAAAAAATATAGAGAATGCTAAAATTGAATTGCTTCGTCATACTACAGATGTAGACAAGATTTTGTTTGAAGCAATTAAATCTATTATGGAAGATTTAAGAGCAGAAGAGAGTGTGATAAGTAGATTTTTTTATAATGTTTTTGGTTTAGAGTTAAGAAAAAATAAACGACGTGAACAGCTTATTGTTTTAGGAAGTCAATTAAAAACACAACACTCTAAAGTTAAGTCTGAACTTTTTCGTATCTATAGGCAGACTGAACGTCTCTCTTTAAGTATTATTGATTTAAAACGACTAGAAGAGAGCTTTCGTGGTAAAAATATCTATTTTCAAAACGAGCAGAAGTTGAATAAGAGTAAATTTTTTATTTTTGAGATAGAAGAGAAAATTACACTTCTTAAAAAATATCAATACTCTTTGGAGTCAAAACACAATAGTGTTAGTGATGTAGAGAAAGTTTATAACGCTCTTGTTAAAAAAATTCCACGTTATCATGAATTACAAGAGGAGTGTTACTTACCTCTTTTACCATCTTCAGGAGTAAGATAGAAGAATTAAGTTGACTTCTATCTCTATTTTCCAATAATAAGATGTTTTATAAAATCACAAAGGCATCTAAATTCTCTATTCTTTGTCAGCTTTTCTAGATACTCTTTATAGCTTAATCCCTCTTCATCTAAAAATGCGTGTAGGTACTCTAATGAAGCATTAACATCATGCTCTTTCTCTATAGCTAGCATCATCTCATAAATTGGTTCTATCGCTTTTATTGCATGGTCAGGTGCTTGTTTAGCATACGCAACATAAGAGATAGTCTTGTGGTCTCTATTTCTCTGTATTTTCCAATTTATTAGTGTCCAGTAGTAGTGTCCGTCATTGGTTTTATTTTTTAGAATAGCTTGAATAGGAAGACCCTGTTCTATAATTGACCATATAATTTTAAAGATAGCTTTTGGCATATCTGGATGTCGTACAATATTATGTGGTTTGTGTATAACCGAAGCTCCCTTAAATCCATTTACCTTAGAAAATGTGGTATTATGATATATGATATTTCCCTTTAAATCGGTTCTTGTAATAATAACTTCTTGTGTTGTACATCTAACTTCTTTTGATTTTAATAGCTCTTCTCTTTTACTCATAAAGTTATCCTTTTTGTTAAATTAAAAAAAATATTTAAAATTATTATACTTTGTTGATAATTATTTTATGGTTAGATTTGATGATATAGAGTTTTTTTTTAAAAAAAAATCGAAATCAAAATTTTATTTTAGACAAACATAGTATCATTAAGTATTAATTTAGTTTAAAAGCAAGAGGTAAACTTGACAAGGTTTAGGATTATTATTATAATCCAAAATAATAGAAAAATAGGATAACAATGGATATTGACTCTTTAGCCAACTTTGCTGATATTATAGCTATACCCCTTGCTCTCATTGGTGTTTTGTTAATTGTTGACCAGTTAAAAATGGCACGAGAAGAGAGCGAACGAGACCATCAACGGCGACAAAATGAGATGACTCTTAACGCCTATAATACGGTGCGTGGAGATTTAAGAGATACGATTAGACGTGTTCGGCTACGTTTACATCTTGCTGATATGTTTGATGAGTTTACAGATGAAAACTTAAAACAGATTATGAATGATAAGGCTCTGCGTGATGATGTTGCAAAGATGTTGGGCTTTTTAAATAAGTTTGCAGTTGGAATAAAACATGATGTTTTTAATATTGATTTGGTAAATGATTTGGCAGGTAAACTCTTTATTAGAACTTTTAAACAGTTTAGACCTTATATAGAAGAGGTTAGAAAAGATTACGATAACTTTTATAAAGATTTTGAAGATTTGGTACATCAACTAGAAGATATTCGTTATGGACGAAAAGATAATGACCCTTTAAATGAAGATTTAATTATAAATTATACACCTTCTGAAGAGTACCACTATCCAAGATATTTTTGGCACTATCTCTTAACTATTTTTAAGGCTTAAACCTACTTTACTCTTCTCTTTATCAATAGAAATGACCTCTATTTTAGGTAAATATTGATTGATTGATAGAACCTCTAGAGGATGTTTTATCCTCTTTTCACTCATTTTAGATATATGAATCATTCCATCATTTTTTAATCCAATATCTACAAATGCTCCAAAATCTGTGATATTACGAACAACCCCAGAGACAACAGACCCCTCTTTTAACATAGATATATCGGTTAAGTCATTTTTAAATGGAATAGCAGGTAACTCTTCGCGTGGGTCAAAACCTACTTTTTCTAGCTCTTTAATAATATCTTTTATTGTTGGTTCTCCAATATTTAACTCTTTAGATAATACTTTAATATTATATTTCTCTTTAATATTTTCCAATTTTTTTGCGATTTCATAGCTTTCTGGGTGAATTCCTGTATTGTCAAAAACACTTTTCCCATTTCTAATACGTATAAATCCAGCCATCTGTTCATAAGCTTTTGCTCCAATACCTTTGACTTTTAGTAACTCTCTTTTGCTTTTAAATGCTCCATGTTCTTGACGATATTTTATAATATTTTTTGCAACACTTTTTCCCACTCCTGCTACATAACCTAAAAGTGAAGCCGAAGCTGAATTAACATCAACTCCGACACGGTTAACCAAATTTTCTACTGTCTCATGTAGTTTTCGTTCTAATAGCTTCTGGTCAACATCATGTTGATACTGTCCAATTCCTAGTGATTTTGGGTCAATTTTTACTAATGTTGCCATAGGGTCACGTACACGTCCTACAATAGAGATTGCTCCACGTACTGTTACATCTAAATTAGGATACTCTTCACTAGCAATTTTAGATGCAGAATAGACCGAAGCTCCAGCTTCTGAAACTACAGTATACTTTAGCTCTCTGTTAAGCTCTTTATTTATTTTTGCAAAAAACTCTTGAGTCTCTTTTGATGCTGTTCCATTTCCAATTGCTACACCTGATATTTTATATTTTTTAACCAAAGCTAAAACTTTTTTTCGTGACCCTTCATAGTCGCTTTTAGGTGGTGTAGGAAATATTAAATCATAATCTAAAAATGTTCCATTCTCATCAATTACAGCTAGTTTACAACCTGTTCTATAGGCGGGGTCAGCACCCATTAAAACTTTTCCTGTTACAGGTGGAGTCATAAGAAGTTGAGTCAAATTTTTTCCAAATGTCTCAATTGCTTCTCTGTCTGCACGCTCTTTCATCTCTGAAGCCACCTCTCTTTCTATTGAGGGGTAGAGTAGACGTTTAAAACCATCTTTATAGGCATCAAATAGAAACCCCTTTGTACTTCCCATATAATCACGTAATTTATAGCGTTTTAGTGTCTCTAGGTATCTATCACTATCAATAGTTATTTTAACTCCTAGTTGTTTCTCTTTTTCGGCACGTCGAACAGCCAAGTAACGATGTGATGGAACATATGCCACTTTTTCACTATGCTCTTTATAGTTTTTATATACTCCATCCTCTTCAAACTTTTTACCTTTTTTAATCTCTAAAATACCATGCTTTTTCGTCATCTCTCTTACAATAGTTCGCTCTTTTGGATTGTCTGAAAAACGTTCTGCTACAATATCTTTTGCACCTTTAATTGCATCATCTATAGTTTGTATATCACCTTTTAAAAATATTTTAGCTTTAGCTTCAAATTCTCTTTTATCTACTTTTGCCGATTGTAAAATATTGGCTAATGGTTCTAATCCATTTTTTATAGCTATAGAGGCTCTGCTATTTTTTTTCTCTTTATATGGTCTATAAACATCTTCTACTCCTGTAATAGTTTGAGCATCATTAATGGCAGTTTTAAGTGCAGAAGTTAAAAGCTCTCGTTCGGTTAAGATATTTAAAATCTCATCTTTTCTATCAAGTAGACGTTTTGCAGAGTTATAAATCTCATCAAATTCACGAAGTTCCTCATCACTTGCACCTCCTGTCATCTCTTTACGGTAACGGGCAATAAAAGGAATTGTTGAACCTTCATTAAGTAGTTGTAATATATTAGTTATCTGTTTTTGGTTTAGTGTGGTCTTTTTACTTAATAGATTAATTAAATTTTGCATAAGTGATAATTTCTTTTTTAGTTTTTTCTAATTATAGCAATATAGTTACATTAAAAACTCCAGATAGTAGAGAAAATATTAGATTTTTTTATTAAAAATCTAAAACTAAGTTTGAAAGAGGATAATTTTCGTAAGAAGAGAAAGGAAAGCTATGCCAACTATTAAAGAGCTACATGAAACGTTAATCTATCTGATTAACAACCGTTATTTTGAATTTTTTATGATGGGGATTATTATCTTCTCTGCCATGTTAATTGGTATAGATACTTTTGAATTATCACCTGTATATGAGGATATTATATTTACACTTGATCAACTTATAACTATAATTTTTCTTATAGAAATTATAGCACGTATCTCTACCTATAAAAATCCTTTAGATTTTTTTAAAGATGGTTGGAATGTTTTTGATTTTGTTATTGTCTCTATGAGTTTAATTCCTATAGAGGGAAATGATTCAGCTGTGGCAAGACTTCTTAGAATTTTTAGAATTTTAAGAATTATTACCATTATTCCTGAACTTAAAGGTATTATCAATTCCCTTTTTCGCTCCTCTAAATCAATTATGTATGTATTTATTTTGATTTTTATTGTTTTTTATGTTTTTGCTATTGTTGGGACAGTACTATTTAAAGAGGCTCCATCAGGGTTATGGCATGACCTAGGAACAGCTCTTTTAACTCTTTTTAGAGTTATGACTTTTGAGGGGTGGACAGATGTGATGTATGAGAGCATGGAGATACATCCATGGAGCTGGATTTTTTATATTATTTTTATATTCTTAACTACTTTTACTTTTTTAAATATGATTATTGGAATTATTTTAGATAGTTTAAACAAAGAGCATAAAGATGATGAGACAAAAGAGAGTAGATTATTAGCTGAGATAGTTGAACAAAATAGAGTTTTAGCAAAAAAGGTAGATAAATTAGAGGAGATAATTAAAAAGGAAAATTAATATAAAAAAGTGTTATGATAACTTTTTAAATATGAGGAGATATAGATGAAAAAAACAACATTAATGGTATTGCTACTCTCAACACTTATTTATGCAGAAGAGATGGTAGAACCAACAGCAGTAAGTAAAGTTATGGCAAGGTTCTCTAAATTAAGTACAATAGAGTCAACACCTATAGAAGAGAATATAGTTCAAGATCAACCTATTGCAGTAGAAGATCCAATTTTAAATAGCAGTGAAACAGAGCAATTAGAGATTATAGAGCCTATTCCAACAGCTAAATTTGAGAAAAAAGATATAGGTTACCCAGAGAGTGGTATTGTAGATAGAAAAGAGGTTGAGAAGGTTGAACAAAAAGAGAAAAAGGCAAAAGAAGATAAGCCAAAAGACAACAATTTAGCAGAGCTAGAAGCGGATGCCAAAAGAGTTATAGAGGAAGAGATGAAAAAGGTAGAAGAGGCTAAACAGAGAGCATTAGAGAAGATTAATGAGGCTATGAAACGGGTAGAAGAGGCTAAAAAGAGTGAGAATGAGTTTTAAATTAATTAAGTAAGAGTTTTTTATAACAAATTCTTTATAATAAGTGCTAAAATCACAAAATGATAAATTTAATACTATTAACCTTTGTACCAAAGCAATTTATGAAGACAAAATATTTTAATACGACTTGGAAAAAGACACGTAAAAGAATAATCCAAAGAGATGGAGGTTGCTTGATTTGTGACTCTAAAAAGTCCTTACATGTACACCATGTTTATGACAAAAGTACCTATCCTAGACACTGTTTAACCACAAGGTATCTTGTAACACTATGTAAGAGTTGCCATACAGATTTCCATACTTGGAATGGTGGGTTTAGAGTTCCTTGTAGACCTAGCGATTGGAATGCTTGGATAGATACGATTACGTAGGTCGGGATGCCTCATCCCGACAAAATTTTTATAAATGTCGGGATAAGGGTATCCCGACCTACAGCTCTTTATGTTAAAATTGTTTTATGAACTAT
>Ga0256827_10000870_pt1 | contig 18977 bp, 17 predicted proteins | sample CV84metaG_FD_185977 | JGI IMG/M metagenome (GOLD analysis project Ga0256827, IMG submission 185977) | Hydrothermal vent microbial communities from East Pacific Rise, Pacific Ocean - CV84 | ecosystem: Environmental > Aquatic > Marine > Hydrothermal vents | place: Pacific Ocean: East Pacific Rise... | reverse complement strand
TCGTGGTTAAAAACATACTGTTCTGGAGATTCGTGTTTATTCGTGTCATGAACCGGCTTCGCCTATTTCCTGCGGAAATTATCTTTTCGCTTCGCTTCAAGGCGTGGTTAAAAAAATACAATTTTGGCACTTCGGCGTTCAGCGTTCCTTGTTCATCGTTCTTTTAGCCTCGCTTCGTATGTAGTTCTGCCTTCAGACGGCCTGATTTTTGATTTTCTGATTTTTTACTGATAACTGGGACACCAATTTACAAATAATAAAATCATTTTTGGAGTGTGATGTGAAGAGTTTGTGGAATTAGAGGAGGTGGGTGTGTTGATTGGATGTTCGGAGGTTTGCGAGGAGTTGTTTAATGTTTTGAGCTTGGTCTTTTGGACAGATGAGTGTAACACCTTCTGCTTGAACGACAATTAGGTTTTCTACGCCAATGAGTGCGGTTAAGTGGTTTTTTGAGTAGATTAAGTTGTTGGAGCAATGGATGAGTTCGACATCTCCGATGGCGGTGTTGTTTTGTTGGTCTTGTGGAAAATGATTTTCGAGGGCGGGCCAGGAGCCGACGTCGTCCCAGGTAAAGGTGCCAGCGGCAACGATGATGTTTTTTGCTTTTTCCATGAGGGCATAGTCGATTGATATTTTTTCTAGGGTGGGATATGTAAGGGCCATTCCTTCGTCGATTTTTCCGTTTTGGGCATATGGGGTTAAGGTGTCCATGAGAGTGGCTCGGTCGGGATCGTGGGCGAGGAAGGCGTTGTAGATGGAGGAGACGGACCAGATGAACATACCGGAGTTCCAGTAAAATCCGCCCGTGGAGAGGTAGGATTTTGCGGTTTCGAGATTGGGTTTTTCAACAAATTTTTGGACGGTGAAAAAGTTGACGCCATCGATGGTTTCGATTTTTTTATTGATTTTGATGTAGCCAAAGCCGGTGGCGGGTTCGGTGGGTTTTATGCCGATGGTTAGGAGGACGTCGTTTTGAGCGGCGCATTTCATGGCGGCATGTAGAGTGGTTTTAAATTGGTCAATTTGGCCCATTACATGGTCGGCGGTGAGGATGGCGAAGACGGCGTTTGGGTCTTGTGCTTTTATGAGGGCGGCACTGCATGCAACAGCGGCGGCGGTGTCGCGGCCGATGGGTTCGCCAACAATATTTTGGGTGGGGAGGGTTGGAAGGGCTTTTCGGGTGGCTTCGAGTAGGTCGGCGTTTGTTACGATGTAGATGTGGTTTAGGGGGAGAAGACCTTCAAGGCGTTCTACAGCTTGTGCGATGAGGGGTTTTTCTCCGATTAGGTTGAGTAGTTGTTTGGGGTGTTTGGAGGTGCTTAGGGGCCAAAAGCGTTCGCCTTTTCCGCCGGCCATAATTACTGCGTATCGTTGCGTCATGTTATTCCTTTAATTTGGTGAACGTTCCTAAACTCCATGAGGGTTTGTCTAGGGTTCCTGTTAAGTGCATTTCAAATAGTTTGGTGAAGGGAGAGGTTACAAAGTCCACAATTCCTAAGATTCCTTTTTTCTTTAGAATGCGGGTTTGTACGAGGGCATTGAAGCCCGATTTTGGGGAGTAGGATCCTCGACCTACAGCACTGATGACGTTTCCTGAAAAGAGAACCTCTTTGGAGGAGATTTTTCCATTTGCAATGTTGAAGTGACCATACAGTTGAGTGATTGATAGGGCGTTAAATTTGGGGATGATAAAGCGAATGGCTTTTGAAAATTCTTTAAATAAAGGAAGGTCGGCGAGTTTTCCTTCTTTAATTTTTATAGAAAATTGACCGGTTGCAGTGTCAAAGAAGTGGGTTGCCATGTCGGCTTTAATATGAGCGGATCCTGAGAGTTCTCCGGTTGCATGAATGGGGTCTTTGGTGTAGCGCATGAGTATATTTTTAAAGTTAATTTTCGAAAATTGAGCATCTACTTTGTAGGGGATTGAGTTTGGGAGGGCGTTTAGGTGAATTCTGAAATCTCCATTTCCTGAACCAGAGCAGATGGAAAATTTGGCATTTTTAACGGTGATAGAGGGACCGTTTCCGATGACGGTGGCGGTAATATTTTTTGCTTTTCCTACGGGGATTTCGATATGGTCGGCTTGAATGGTTGCTTTAAAATTCATGTTGCTCATAGAGGTAGACCAATCGACGATGCCTTCTCCAGAAAGGCGGATGTTTCCGTTTAGTTTTACTTTGTTGCTGAAAAGTTGGAGGGAAGAGGGGTAGATGGCGGCTTCAAGGTCGGCGGGGTTTAGTGTGGTGCTTCCTTCGAATTCGGCGGTTGAATGGTCGAAATCGATGGAACTAGAACCTTTTAAAAAGGCGGTGCCTTGAAGGATGGAGAGGGGGTCGAGGCGTAGTTTGTACTCTTTGTAGACGGCTTTGGTGTTTAGAGAAGAAAATTTAACCCCGCGGAAGAGTCCGTTTTGTGCGGTTCCGTTGATGGTTAGATAAAAAGTGCCCCAGTTGTCTACCATCGCACCGAGTTCTACATGGGCATTAGGTGCAACGGATTTAAATTTAAAATAATCGATGATTTCTGTGGCGATTTTGACGGGTTTTAAAGGGCCGAGGAGAAGGTTGGGGTCAAAATTCATATCGCCTTCGACGCCAAATTCGCGCGAATTTTCGTCCCAAAAGAGACGTCCAGTTGCTGCTCCTCCGCGGAGGCAAGTTCCTTTTTCATCGGCCTGTTGTTCTTGACCTAAAACATTTGCTTGAATGTCGTTGATTTCGAGTCGGCGTTGGATTCGTTTTATGTTTGCTTGTACTCGGTCAATGGTGAGGCCTTGGTAGACTACATCGCGTAGCGAAAACGAGCCTTGGACATCGTTTAAAAGGTTAGATACGATGACTGGGCCGAAGGTGAGATCAAATTGTGGGAGTTCGTTTATTACGAGTCCGAAATCTGTGATTTGGGTTCTTGTTTTGGGCGGTATGAAGGTGAGTAAATTTGTGGAAACGATGGAGTTAAAGAGCCAAATTTTTGACTGTTTTGTGATCCAGTTATAATTGCCGCTTAATTGAATGGATTTTTGACCCTGAAAGAGAACAGCACGATCGAGTTGCACAAGCGGATCGGTTACAGAACCTTTGATTTCAACTTGGGAAAATGGAATTTTTTTGATTGAAATGTTTTCGGAAAGTAGCGAGAAGTCTAGTCGACTTTCCGTATATTTTTCGGTGTCCACCACAAAGTCGATGTTTACATCTACGCCTTTTGACAGGTTGAAGATTTTGAGTTGGTTTTCGAGTGCTTTAAATTGTTCTTCTGAGAAGGAGAAGGCTTCGGAAGATTTAACGTTTAGTCCTTCGGGTACATAAGATTTTTCACCTTTAAGAACCTTTCCGTTAATGTGGAAGCTAAAGTCGAGCCATTTGGTTTCTGCGTCGAGGAGAAGAATTTCTTTTGGTGAAAATTTTAAAATTCCTTTAATTTGGCTTAAGCGCAGGATTTCGCTATTGGGTGGAATTTTGATTTTCCATTTTGAGGAGGGGGTCATAAGAAGGTTGCTCATATCCACATCGACCGTCATTCCGGAACCATCTGGATTTTTTAGGATTGAAAAGTCGACTGTTTTTACAAAAAAGAGGGGGTCTAAATCGTCTGGATTCTCGCTGTAGTATCGTACGCCGTTTGCTTGCCATCCGCCCATGGTTAAAATGACGCGCTCTACCGAGATTGGGACGCCTGCCGCATGAATGCGTTGCATTACTTTGTTTAGGATAAAATCGGGTAGGCCGACGGTTCGTAGATAGATGAAAAGAAGCGCAATCAGTAGAACGAGTACAAAGATGAGGCGCACCAGTAGATGAAAAAACCGATGAATCCAAATTAATACGCGTCGAAACTTGTGCTCCACATTTATTCCCCGTCTAATTTAACCGTTTTTTTAATAATAAACGGTTCGTTAAAAAAAGCTTCTACCACTTTTTTATTGAGCAAGAAAACCACATCGCGGCCTTTAATCATGGCATAATATCCTTCGTCCGTTTTTGAACCCACGAGTAAGACGTATCCGAGTTGTGCGGTTGCGTTTAGTCCAAGATGGATTGACATGGTAGGGTTTTGTAAGCCGTATTTGGAGAGGTCTTGTTGGTCGTAAGCAACGTATTGGATTGCGCGCAGGTTTTTGATGGCATCGAACATTTTGTTGAGAGCCAGAAAATCAAGTTGTACGGGGTTTTGGGTTTCTACGGGCAAGAACGTTCCGTCTTTTTGGCGTTCAATAGCGTACGTGGGTTTTGATTTTTGTTCGACCTTCATGGTTTTAAGTTGAGCTAAATCGAGTTTTAAAACGAGTTTGTCTTTAAAACGAAGAGGGTCGATCATGGAATCGGTTAAACGTGGGATGTTGATTCGGTAAGTGGCGGGGTCGTCGTTTCTTCGAATGCGTAATCCATCGCGTTTTCCGTAGGAAGGTAGAACGTGAATGACATTGGTTTGACCTAAACTTTTTGAACCAAATAGGAAGGTCCATTCGTCTTTTTCACCAATATTTTTAAGATCATATTCAATAATTACAGCATCGTTCCATTTTTTTAGAAGGGTAAAAATTGCAAGGGGATCGGCTGACCAGCTTACTGGCGAAACAATGGCCCAGTGGTGAGATGGTGTGGCAAAAAGGTTAAGTTTTTTTGCTCCGTGGGTGATGGAAATGTGATTGATCTCTTTTGGTGGAATTAACAAAACGCGCGGATCTCGAAAATGTTCGGGTTTGAAGGAGATGAGGTCGAGAATCGATTTTTTTAGTGCAAAAACAGTTTTGTCGGTGGCTCTGCGAGCATAGACGAAATCGGGGCGTTCGGGGATGATGTCGCCTAGGATTAACATGGTTGATGTTTTGTCTACGCCACCTAAGGAGATCTGTTTGTTTTCGTCTTGTAGGCCATAGATTGAAAAGTCGGAGACATCGTCTGCAATAAAATCGTCTTCGCCGATGGTTAGGTTTTGTAGGGTAACAAGCAGGGTATCAACCACTACTTTATTTGCTGTGGCGACGATGGGTTGTTGGATTTTCCAGATGCCGTCTGGGTCTTTAATAATTTGGATAAATCCATTTCCTCCGCGGATTTCTAGTTGACGGATGGTGGTTAAGTCGGATGGGAAAATGATGCGATCACGCAGTTGGTCTTCTTTGGTAGGGATGAAGTTGAGGAGTTGAGCTGAAACTGTGTAAATCTCTTTTTTGTTGCCTTCGCGGATATAGTAGAGATGTTCCAAAGGTGCTTTGCGCCCTACGGTCCACTGGTGTGTTCCTAGATTGTCTACTGCCTTTATTTTTAGAAGGGGTTTTGCAAATCCATATTGTGCATCATTAAAGCCGCGGGCTTCTAGCTGTTGTTCTGTGATGGTGTTTACTTTTTGTTGTGTGTTTAGACCACTAATAACGCGGTTTAATAGGGCCACATCAACACGACCTTCGCCTTTTTTGGGGGAGCCGGTTAGCCAAACGCCATCTTTTTTTTCACATTTTATGACCACGTTGGAGTGGACAAACTCTAAGGAGAGTAGGGTTTCTGGATTTAGGTTGAAAAGCTGGGCGTTAAAATAATCTTTTCGGGCTGTATTCATCCGCCAAGCTTGCTGAATCCAGATAAACGCTGTCAGAACAATGCACGTTACAAATAAAATAAATGATGACCGACCTTTCTTTTTCATAATTTTACTTTCTCCGTCGGAACCAAATTAACAATCCGCCGATTACAGCAATCAGAGGAATAACAACAACATTAAGGATAAAGAGCTGACCTAATTGTTTTTGGTTGATGTTTAGTTTTACTTCGTCTAGGGGTTTGGGCGCAACCACCATAAGTTCTTCTCGATCAAGCAACCAATTTAGAGCACTCATATAAAAATCTTGATTTCCTCCTGAAAGGAAGTTGTTGCAGACAAAATCGGCATCTCCAATAACCACCATGCGCGAGGGTTGGATTTGTACGTTTAGAATTTTTTGTTCTGCACCATGTTCAATGGCGAGAGCCAAGCAACACGGGCCCATTTGGTCGGGTGTATTGGGATCAAACCGAACTCGCCGCGTCGAGGATTTGTTGAACTGCATTTCCGACCAACTTTTTTTGGAGGTGATGGCTAATTCCGAAACGGTTTCTAAACCATCTTTTTTATTGGCCATCTGTTTGTCTACGGGTTCAACGGAGCGGGGGAGATAAAAACGGGTGACTACGCCGCCGAGGCCTTCTGTAATCGGGTGTTTGTAGTAGGTTTTTACGTAGACATCGCTTCCTTTAAGGGTGTTTTCGGGATCGATTACAATGTCGTTACGCAGTTTTACGCCCCATCGGCGAAGCATCGGTTCGAGGCCGGTGGTGTTCATGGCGTTAAGCATCACGAGTACGCGTCCGCTTCGTTTTAAATATTCTTCAATCATTTCAACTTCGGCGGGGTGTAAGCGTTTACGTGGACCGGCAATAATTAAAACGCCGGCATCTTTTGGAACCCGCTCTTTATTGGTGAGCAGGAGCTCTTTTAAGTCGATGTTATCATTAAGCATGGCCATTCCAATTCGGGAGTATCCTGTGTTTCCGAACTCTTTTAGGCGGTGTTCTCCGTGTCCAACCAAGAAGTAGGCTGCGGGGCGTTTTTCTTGCAAGAGTTCTTGAATGGCCGAGAAAAAGGCCTGCTCCCCTTTAAAGGCGGAGTAGACGGGTTCTTTGCGGTTTTTCTCTTTTTTAAATGCAGCAATATCGGACACTTTTTTAATAATGTGCCGGCCATCAGAGACAAAAACAACTACGTTGGCGGTGTTGAAACTATATTTTTTAGCGAGCTCTTTTGCTCGTGACATATCGCTTGAAGGATCGACCCATTCGACTTCGACATTTCGAGAATAGTACTGGAATTCATCGAGCAAATTTTCAATGTCGGTGCGGAGTCGATCGTCTTTGTGGAAGAGAACGTAGACTTTTACTGTTTTATCTAATCCCTTGAGCAAGCCGATGGTTCGTTCGGAAAGTTTATAAAATTGACGGCTACTCAAATCGACACGTGCCGAATTGGTTAGGGCAATAATGTTGATTAAAACCACCACCACTACCGCTAACAAAAGCGAGAGAATTCGATCTAATTTTACAAGATTTTTTATCATAGAAGACTCATTAAAAAAACGTTACAAGCGCTTTGATTCGATTACTCGAATCGCCGCAAACAAAACCCACGCTGTACAGCTTAAATAAAAGATAATGACGTGTGTATTTACAATTCCGCGCGCCAAATCGTACATGTGCGTGTAGGAAGAAAAGTAGTGCCCCAGCATTCGACCCACAGGATTGGCGGTGGTGTAGGCCAAGAAAACACCTGCTAAAAAAGTACAAAATAAAACGGCAAAGCCTGCGATGGCCGCCACAATTTGGTTCGCTGTTAAACTCGACATCAGTAAGCCAATAGAAACGTAGAGGCTTCCAACCAAAATAACCCCTAAAGAGCCTGCAAATAAAGCACCCCAGTCGGGGAAAACAATTTCGGCTGAGGGTGAAAATTTGGCCAAAATAAAGGCAAAAACAAAAATGGGGAGCCAAAGCACGAGGTAGAAAAAGAGTGCACCAAAAAATTTGGAGAGAACCAGCGCAGGAATTTTAAGGGGGGTGGTTAACAAGGCTTCTAGCGTGCCCATTTTTCGCTCTTCAGCAAAGAGGCGCATGGTGATAAGCGGGATGACAATAGGTAAGCTAAAGCTGATGAACGGGCCGCCAAACAGAAGTTGTGTAGCGGTTAAAATGGGGGCCCCATTTGCCAGCTGATACAAGAGCCAAACAAAGTTGCCGCCCATCAACACCCAGAAGAAAAACATTACCACAAAGGCAATCGGTGAAAGAAAGCAGGTTCGCAGCTCTTTTTTTAATAAGCACCAAAAGATTTTCATAGCGATTGCTCCTTTGCGCGTTGTGTGATTTCGACAAAGGTGTCTTCCAACGAATACTCTTTTTCGGTTAGTGCGCGTAAGCTCCAGCCTTTGGCCACGGCAAGGTTGAATAATTCTACCCGAAGAGTGGGCGACTCGGCATCCATTTCGATCCAAAGCCATCCGCCGACTAACGTGTTGCATTCGCGGATGTGAATGCCTTGAATTGTTTTTAAAGCAGCCAAGGCCTCTTCTTTTTCGGCTTGAATTTCCATTTCAAGCAGTACTGTTGAATGGAGCATTCGATGGAGATTTTCGCTGGTGTCCGATGCCACGATTTTGCCGTCGGTGATAATTAAGATGCGTTCACAAACCGCTTCCACTTCGGGTAAAATATGGGTAGAAAGTAAGATGGTGTGTTGTTCGGCCAGTTGGCGAATAAGCTCGCGTACTTGACGGATTTGGTAGGGGTCTAGGCCAACAGTGGGTTCGTCTAAAATTAAGAGTTCGGGGTCGTGAACCAAGGCATCGGCCAATCCCACACGTTGCCGGTAGCCTTTTGAGAGTTGTCCGATAATGCGTTTGCCCACATCGGTTAGACCGCAGCGCTCTTTTACATCGTTTACTTTGGCGCGGCGAGTGGCCAGACTTACGCCCTTAAGTTCTGCGCGAAACCAAAGATATTCGTCGACGCGCATTTCGGGGTAGAGCGGGCAACTTTCGGGAAGGTAGCCGATTCGTCGGCGCACCTCTTCGGAGTGGGTGTACAAATTAAAACCCGCCACCTCGATCTCTCCTGCATTGGCTTCTAGGTAGCCGGTAAGCATCCGCATTGTGGTGGTTTTACCTGCGCCATTGGGTCCCAAAAAGCCGACAATTTCCCCGCGAGCAACCTCGAAGGAAATGTCGTTTACTGCCAGTCGTGCAGGGTATTTTTTTGTTACATTTGAAACCTTAATCATAAAAAATAAAATCCATCGTTAGTAAAGTTTGCATTATGCCCGAACCACATCTTGAGTCAAGATTAGCCGACAGAAGGTTTGGGTTTTTTATGATTGTTCGTGCTGTTCTTTCCATTCGGCTAATTGTTGTACATCTTTATCGCCTCGACCAGAGACGTTTAAGACCACCAAATCCCCTTTTGAAAATTGGGCTTTGTTTTTGATGAGCCAACCCACGGCGTGCGAACTTTCGAGGGCGGGAAGAATGCCTTCCCATTTGGCTAGAGAGTCGAATCCTTCCACGGCTTCTACATCTGTGACGTAACTGTATTCCGCCCGTTTTAAATCGTGCAAGAGGCTGTGTTCGGGACCGACTCCTGCATAGTCGAGTCCTGCGCTGATGGAGTGTGTTAGCGCAATTTGTCCGTCGTCGTCTTGCAAAACATAGGTTTTGGTGCCTTGCAAAATACCGACTTTGTCTGCGGCAAAGCGAGCGGCGTGTGCTCCGCTTTCAATTCCAAGACCGCCTGCTTCGACTCCAATAAGTCGAGTGGATTCATCTTTAACAAACGGATGGAAGAGTCCGATGGCGTTGCTGCCGCCTCCAACACATGCAATAAGTGCGTCGGGAAGGCGACCTTCTGCCTTTATAATTTGGCGACGGGTTTCGCGACCAATCACACTTTGAAAATCTCGAACCATCATGGGGTAAGGGTGTGAACCGAGTGCTGAACCTAAGATGTAGTGGGTGGTTTCTATATTTGAAACCCAGTCGCGCATCGCTTCGTTTACCGCTTCTTTTAAGGTTTGTTGGCCTGCTGTAACGGGAACAACGGTGGCACCTAAACTTTCCATTCGAAAAACATTTAGAGCCTGACGATGCATGTCTACTTTGCCCATATAGACCACACATTCGATTCCAAACATCGCACAAACCGTAGCTGTGGCTACGCCATGTTGACCGGCTCCTGTTTCAGCAATAATTCGTTTTTTACCCATTCGCCGAGCCAGTAAGATTTGTCCCATCGAATTGTTAATTTTGTGTGCGCCGGTGTGGCAAAGATCTTCGCGCTTGAGGTAGATCTTGGCACCACCCAATTTTTCGCTCATTTGTTCGGCAAAATAGAGCGGGGTGGGTCGACCCACATATTCGCGTAAATAATATTGCAACTCCTTTTTAAAAGAGGGGTCTTTGCGTAATTTTTTATATACGTGGGTCAGCTCGGTTAGGGGTTGCATGAGGGTTTCTGGAACAAACATTCCGCCATACGGACCGAAGTGCCCTTTCGCATCGGGTTGCGTTGTTTTCATCTCTGTTTTCCTATTCGTTAAATCTTAGCCATCTTCTTCATAAAAAACGCTGTAAAGCCAACTTAGAACCGATTCAAAACGGGGGTCGTCGTGAAGGCTTCTTAAGTCGGGGTCGCTTTTCATCCAGTCGTAATCTTCATAGCCCAGATCAATGGCTTTGGTTAATGCTTCAAACGCTTCGTCGGTTTGGTGGGTTAAGGCGTATGAACACCCTAGATTGTACCAAACCAACGAATCGGTGGGGAGCAACTGACTCAGCTTTTGATCGGCTTTAAGCCCTTTTTTATACCATTGAATGTCGGTGTAAAGCCCTGCGAGTGCCTGAAGAATTTCAATATCTTCAGGAACCCGCAACAACAGCTTTTCCAAAAACTGAATCTCTAAACGAAGCGATTTTTTTTTATTCATTTAAATATACTCAAAGAAAAGCGTTAAATATTACGCTGTGTAGGTCCGGTGTAAATTTGGCGAGGGCGACCAATCCGCGAGTGCGGATCGTCTTTCATCTCTAACCACTGCGCAATCCATCCGGGGATTCGCCCTATCACAAACATCACGGTGAACATATTGGTTGGAATGCCCATGGCTCGATATGTTAGCCCTGTGTAAAAATCGATGTTGGGATAGAGGTTGCGACTTTTGAAGTAATCGTCTTCCAAGACCGCTTGCTCTAAGGATTGAGCCAAATCAACCAGCGGGTCGTTGGTGCCCATCGAAGCCAGTACTTCTTTGCAAACCTCTTTGGCCACTCGTGCGCGCGGATCGTAGGATTTGTAGACCCGATGACCTACACCCATCAAACGGTAAGGATCGCTTTTATCCTTTGCTCGTTCAATCACCTTTTTCACGTTGCCGCCGTCTTCGTATAAGATTTTTTCCAGCATTTCGATAACGTGCTGATTGGCTCCGCCGTGTAGGGGTCCCCAAAGTGCACAAATGCCCGCCGAGATGGAGGCGTACAAGTTAGCCCCCGAACTTCCGACCATTTTTACGACCGATGCGGAACAGTTTTGTTCGTGATCGGCATGTAAGATGAGGAGCTTGTTGAGCGCTTTTGCCACAACAGGGTCAACTTCGTATCCATTCATCGGTGTGCTAAACATCATGTTCAAAAAGTTTTCACAATAGTTGAGATCGCGACGGGGATAAATAATGGGGTGCCCCTGAGATTTTTTATATGAATAAGCGGCTGCTGTGCGCATTTTTGAAAGCAAGCGCGTTACCTTAATGTCCACATTTTCCTGAAGGGTTGTATCTTCCAGCTCGGGATAGAATGACGAAAGCGAAACCGCCATGGCCGAAAGCGTGGCCATTGGGTGGGCGTGATCCGGGAAGCTATCAAAAAAGTGTCGCATATCTTCATGCAACAATGAGTGATTGTTTAGATGGTTCGAGAACGTTTCGTGTTCCTCAGGGGTTGGCAAAACGCCGTGAATCAGCAGATAGGCCACGTCTACAAACTGGCAATTTTCTGCAAGTTCTTCGATGTCATATCCACGATAGCGGAGGATGCCCTCTTCGCCATTAATATAGGTAATTCCACTGGCACAGCTGCCTGTATTAATAAATCCGGGGTCGTACGTAATACAACCGGTCTGTTTTCTCAATGTTCGAATATCAATGGCGCGTTCTTTTTCGGTTCCTTCTAGTAGTGGAAGGTCGATGGTTTGAGTACCCATCTGTAACGTCACATTTCCAATCTCTTTTATCTTTTCCATTTCCTCTATACCTCTTGTTGTTTCTCGTCTAAGTGCCCTTGAAAATACGTGACCCACGCTCTCATGCAAGACTAAAAGCTACCCACACTTTAAATTCCCCTATTTACAAAGCCTTAAACCTCAGAAAAAAAATCACTATTTAAGGTTGCACCCCCCCCGCTTTTTATGTTTTATCCACGGGTCTTTTAACAAACTAAGGAATGAATTTATATGGCTAAAAAAAGCAAAATTGTAAAAAACGAGCAGCGCATCAAGTGCGCCGCAAAGTATCGTGCTCTACGTACAGAGCTAAAAGCGGTAATCAAAAACCCATCTACTTCCCCTGAAGATCGAATGGTCGCTGTCCACAAGCTTCGTAAGCTTCCTTTGGACGCCAACCCCAACCGTATTATGAATCGGTGTTCCATTACGGGGCGACCCCACGCTGTCTACAGAAAATTCCAACTCTCGCGTATTACATTGCGTGAAATGGCATCGCAAGGAAAAATCCCTGGCATGACAAAGGCCAGCTGGTAATCACCTTTTGTTAAAAGATGCTTAAGCAGTCGATTTTTTTTCGACTGCTTTTTTTTTGCTTAAAAAACTGCTCCCTTTTAATGAACACTGTTTTTTTGAGGAAGAAGAGGGTAGCGATAGGTTTTCCCTTCGTAATTTTTCAGCAAAAGATGATCTCCTTTTTGGGTAATCTGTTTTTCGCTAAGAATTGGGATTTTTCCGCCGCCGCCAGGAGCATCGATGACATATTGCGGAATGGCTAATCCTGAAATGCGGCCATGTAAGGATTGAATAAGGTGGATTCCTTTTTTGACCGAGGTTCTAAAATGTGAAGAGCCGAAAACAGGATCGCATTGAAGCAGATAGTACGGTTTTACGTTGCTTTCGAGTAGCCCGTAAAAAAGATCAGTTAACGTGTCGGTTGTGTCGTTAATTCCTTTTAGAAGTACGGTTTGGCTTACCAAGCCAATTCCCGAATCGGAGAGCATTTGGCACGCAGTGCGGGATTGTGGCGTTAGCTCGGCGGGGTGAATAAAGTGCAGGCTAAGCCAAATGCGATGGCGGCGTAAAAGAGAACAGAGGTTTGGGGTGATGCGCATAGGCAAAACCGCCGGTATTTTTGAGCCCATTCGAATGGTTCGGATGTGTGGAATGGTTCGTAGTTGACGAAGTAAGGTGTCGAGCTGAGCATCGCTAAGGGTGAGCGGATCGCCACCAGAAATTAAAACATCTCGAATCTCGGGGTGGGTCTGTATGTACTCAATAGATGCAACATAATCGGAGGGCGTGCACTCTTTTCCCGTTATTCGTGCGCGCGTGCAGTAGCGACAATAAGTCGAGCAAAAAGAGGTCACTAAAAAAAGAATCTTGTCGGGGTACGTGTGGATAAGATGAGGCGTAACACGATGTGCCTCTTCGCCAAGGGGGTCAGCGCGTTCACCCTTGGTTTTTATCGTTTCAATGGTGCTAGGCACTACTGTTTTTCGAATAGCACAATGGTGCAGTAAAGTGGCGTAGTAAGGGGTAATTGCAAAAGGAAGAGTCTGGTTTTTTGGAAAATGTGCCTCCTCTTCTTTCGAAAGGTTAAACTGTTTTTTTAGTTGATCTAAGCTGGTAATTCGATGGTTAAGTTGCCATTTCCAGTCGGGATTTAATGCTGATAAAGTCATTTCTTTTTCCTTGGGTTTTGACACAGGGCAGAAGCTCGGCATTATAGCGGGATGAAATACAATAAAAACCAAATTACGAAACAACTCCAAATGGTGCGCGAGTTAATGGTTGAAAGCCTACAGGAAACAGAGCTTTCACATCTCTTTCCTCCTCAGAATAATATTGTGGGGAGTGGCAAAATGTTGCGCGCTCGTCTGACCCTCTCGCTATGTTGGGCCAACAAGGTCGAACAACAAACCGCATTGCATGCAGCGGGTGCAGTCGAAATTATTCACGGTGCCAGTTTGTTGCATGATGATGTGATTGATGGCGGGGTCTTGCGCCGTAACGCTAAAACATTTTGGAAAAAACACGGTGTAAATGGCGCAATTTTGCTTGGCGATCTTCTTGTTTTTAAAGGGTTAGAGCTGCTTGTGGCGGTGAATAGAACCGACTTGTTAAAAGAGCTGATTGCCCTTGCCTCAACAGTCTGCCAATCAGAAGTAGAACAAGAATTGTTGCTTCGCGGAACAACTGGAACCTGGGCAGAGTGCGAAAATATTGCTCGTGCAAAAACCGGCGCACTATTCGCTTTCGCAGCCATTGCAGCCGCTCAAAATGTAGAACAAGCGAATGCTTTACGTGAAGCTGGTTTTGTTTTGGGAACCGCATATCAGTTGGCGGATGATTTGCTGGATGCTTCGGGCGACGAAGCCCTTTCGGGTAAAACCTTAGGCAAAGATTTAGAGCGTGGAAAGACCACAGCAGAGACGGTTAAAAAAGATGCTCCTGCTGATCCCGTTGCATATATTCACCTGTTGTTAGATCGTTCTGCTCAACAACTTGTTCAATGGCCTACCCTTCATCGTGCTTGGTTAAATGCGTTAGAAATTATTTTCCGACCCATCCTAAAAAAACAACTAGCCACCTATTCAAAATAGATCTCTTCCAAAAAAAGAGCCTTGCTTTTCACGACGTAGAAGACCCTTTAAAAATAGGGGTAAAGATGTAAGGGAATTAGAATCCTTCTTTGGAACTTGACTTTTTGATAAAAAAACGAGCTAATGTGGGGTTTTAAGAACAAGACACATTTTAACTAATAGAAGGTTTTATCATGGCTAAAATTCTCATTGCTGACGACGATCCAACAATCCTTAGTTTGTTGAACAAAATTTTAACTTCAAAGGGCTACGAGGTGCGCCTTGCAGAACATGGCGGTGTGGCAGAAGATCTCATGAAGGCCGAATCGTTCGACCTGCTAATCTCGGACATTAAAATGGAGCCAGGCGACGGAATGAAGCTGTTGCGAAAAACCCGCGTGATGCGACCCAATGTGGGCATCATCATGCTCACCGCTTATGCAACAGTCTCCACCGCAGTTGAAGCCATGAAAGAGGGTGCATTCGATTATATCCCAAAACCATTCAAAATTGATGAGTTGCTTGAAACCATTAAACGGGCTCTAGAGTATCAAAAATCATTAGCGGAACAGATCTCTGGAAATGTTTCGGTTGAATCAAAAAAATATATTGGAAACATTGTTGCGGAAAGCGATGGAATGATCAATGTATGCGAAATGATTAAACGCGTCGGTCCTACCAAAACAACTATCATGATTACCGGCGAAAGCGGAACGGGAAAAGAGTTAGTGGCCGAAGCACTACACAGTTTTAGCACGAGATCGGATGCCCCCTTCATTCCGATTAACTGCGCCGCTTTGCCCGAAACCTTAATTGAATCCGAACTCTTTGGTCATGTGAAGGGCGCATTTACAGGGGCAAATACCGAGAAAAAAGGCCTCTTCGAAGCCGCTCAAGGAGGAACGCTTTTCTTGGACGAAATCAACTCCATCCCTCAGGCATTGCAATCAAAATTGTTACGTGTCATTCAAAACAAAAAGATTCGAAAAGTGGGCGGAACCGAAGAGTTCGAAATCGACGTGCGTATTGTAGCGGCATCAAATCAAAATTTAGAAACCCTCGTTAGAGATGGCGAATTTAGAGAAGATCTTTTCTACCGCTTAAGTGTAATCACCATTGATATTCCCCCACTAAAACAGCGACCAGAAGATATTTTACCCTTAGCCCAGCATTTTATTGGTCAAGAGCTTGAAGAAGGCGTAACCTTCCCGTCAATTGATAACGAAGTGCTGGCGATTCTTCAAAACTACTCCTGGCCAGGCAATGTACGTGAATTGCAAAATGTGATTCAACACTGCCTCACCTTTATGGAAGACAATAAAATTTTGAAAGATACTCTACCTTCCAAAATGATTTTAGCCTACGAAGAAGGCCCAAAGAAAGATGTTAAAACCACCTCAAGTGGAAAAAGCTCAGAAGATTTTGAGAAAGGAAAATCCCTCAAAGCCTTCTTGCGCACCAAAGAGCAAGAGTATCTAAAAGATGTGGTCAACACCATGGGCGGCGACAAAGTAAAAGCAGCCGAAGAGCTAGACATCAGTTTGGCCACGCTCTACCGCAAGCTACCCGGTGAAGACGAATAATCACCCACGAAGCTCAGTAGAAGAAAGATCCACCCGAAAAACCGCTTCAGGGATTTGAAGAAACAGCTCTTCAAATCCCTTGGGTATATCCAGCTTAAACGGATCATAAAAGGTCTGGTTAATCGATCGACCCGCCACAAAAAATCGAGTCTTTAACGCCCGAAACTCAGCAAGCATACCAAGAATGTCGGCGTGATATTTGGGGTCAAGTAATCGAATAGCGGTATCGAACCCCAGCACAAAAGGGCGGTTGGGAAAACAGCGCGCTTTTTGAATAAATGTCGGCGCATTAGTCAAAACAACCGTTAGATCTGAAGGAATCGACGCAAGCCGAATCTCTAGCTCCTTTGAACAAAGATCAGGTTTATCAACATTCGAAATAGAAAGTTCAAGCGTGCCGACGCACTGTGTTTTTTTACACGCAACACGAAGAAGTTTTTCATGCCCTTCATGAAAAGGATTAAATGACCCCGGCAGAAAAATGGGGCACTCGGGCAACGCTTTTCCCTGTGCAATCAGATACGGAACTTCATTTTGAAGCAACGGTTCAAGGTTCACAGCGCACTCTCCCCGACAAAACAAAAAAGATGTTCAAGAAGCCTTTTCCCAACACGTTGCTCTTGTTCAAAACGAGATGCTTCAGGAAGTTGAATCGAAAAAATCTGCTCCGTTTTTGTCGAAACAAAACCAAAGAATGCCCGATCAGAACCCCGCCGCTTACGAAGGGTTTGCAGTGCCGCTGTGCACGAAATCCCCAGCGGCTGAGCAGACGGCTCGCAATAGTTCGCTGCTCGTTTAAACGCATCTCTCGCCAGTTGCCGAGCCGTCTCTTCCGAGCAAAAAGATGCGGGCGTGCTTCCCAAATATGTTTTTAAGGCAGCAGGATGGTAAGGAATCTGAGCCTCCAGCACAAAGCTAGAAGCTCCCGAGTGAGACAGCAGTTCATTGAGCGCAGAAATCCCTCCGCCCGTAATCACAAATGCCGCCTGCCAAGAAGCGTCAAAAAGAGACCGAATCTGCTGTTCACTACATAAAGACATGTCAAACTTACTTCGTAACAACCTTGATATCTTTAATAATTACAGGATCTTTTGGAACATTTTTATACGGACCAACATTTCCAGTGGGTACACCCTTAATCTTATTCACCACATCCATCCCCTCAATCACTTTTCCAAACACACAATATCCCCACCCATCTGGGCTAGGTGCATTTAATGCATCGTTATCTTTTACATTAATAAAAAACTGAGCACTTGCACTGTCTGGATCGGAAAGACGAGCCATCGCAATCGTTCCCGTGTCATTTTTTAATCCATTTTTAGCTTCATTCACCACCGTTTGCGGCGCATTTTTCTCCACCATATTTTTATCAAATCCGCCGCCCTGAATCATGAAATTAGAGATAACTCGATGAAAAATCGTATTTTTATAATGCCCAATTTTCACATAATGCAAAAAGTTATCGACAGTTTTTGGAGCCTTCTCCTTATTCAATTCAACTTTAATATTGCCCTTCGATGTTTCAATTAAGACCACGATTTTATCTCCTTTTTTTTGAGGTTCCTGTTTCTTAGTCGTCTCCTGTTTCTTAGCGGCTTCTTGCTTTTTAGGTTGAGTTACCTTTTTTGTTTCCGTCAGCTTTTTGTTCTCTGTTTTAGTTTGTGGAGTTGTGCATCCCGCAATAAGTCCAATGAACAAAAGTCCGATTACTTGTTTCCTTTTCATAATTTCCTTTGGGTTAGAAGTTCTTGTTTACACTCGCCCGTCTTTATACACCATTTTATTTAACGAGCGATAAAGTAAAAACAAATAAATGAGGAGGGGTTGCGTTTGCTGTTTTTTTTAAGGCGCACGACGGACACATCGAATTCCAATCGTATATCTAACAACTGTTGACGAATCATGTCCATCACGACCACATCGCGCTATATCAACATCATGAAAGGAGACGCCACCGCGCACCTTTCTTGCATTTGTATATTTTGGATCCCAACACCACGTTCGCATATTTCCGTTCATATCATAAAGACCATACCCGTTTGGCGGAAAAGACCGAACAGGGGAAGTGTACGGGAAAACAGTATATGCAGGATGATACCCTGACTCGGGTCCCAAATCGTATGAATACGTAGTGGAATCGCTCTTATAATTTGCCGTAGTATGACTAATTGTATTTCCATTGGGAAAACGCATATTTACCAATCCACCACGTGCAGCATATTCCCACTCCACAATAGTTGCAAGTCGGTATCCTGTTTTTGAGGTATCTACATCTGGAGAAAACTCTCCCGCTTTATACACTTGATTGCTTACTGTGTAACAAGGTTCGAGTCCCTCACGTTCACTTCGGGCATTGCACCATTTTACTGCATCGTACCAATTTATAGAATGAACAGGATGATTTGCGGCAACACCTAAACCTGGATTTCCAAAACTATATCCATGAGCAATTCCCCATTGATAAACATTATCCCACATAGCTTTTGTAACCGCAGTTGCGTCCATATAAAAATTAGTAACAGTTAAGGAGTATGTTGCTGGATAATAGCTTTTGGCACTTTCTCCGTTTGCCATGGGGTTTGTTCCACTATTTGTTCCCGCAGGAATAAGAACCATATTTGCTTTTTCTATAGCAACAACTCGGAAAAACATAGGGATAGAATTTGTAATAATTTTCCCCGATCCTTTTGACGGAATATATTTTAATTGATCCCACGAATTCGTCCAAGGTCCATTTGGCGTGGGTGCCCACTCAACATAATAACTTCCTGCATTTGTTGGTTCGGTAAAAATAATTTTTCCAGAACGATCCAAAGAATTAATCTGAAAATTCGTTGCCCAAGCAGAACTTCCAATAGCAATTATTCCAAACAGTCTCAATATATACTTTTTCATTTTAGCACTCCATTTTTGTTTATTATTTTTCAACTTTTACTCTGTAAAATCCTTTGTCTTCTACGTGGTGGACGGTGTCGGTGTAGGTGTTTTGCGGATACGTTAATGCATCTACAATA
>Ga0256827_10000869_pt1 | contig 18982 bp, 20 predicted proteins | sample CV84metaG_FD_185977 | JGI IMG/M metagenome (GOLD analysis project Ga0256827, IMG submission 185977) | Hydrothermal vent microbial communities from East Pacific Rise, Pacific Ocean - CV84 | ecosystem: Environmental > Aquatic > Marine > Hydrothermal vents | place: Pacific Ocean: East Pacific Rise... | reverse complement strand
GCTAAACCCATATCAGCACTATTTATATCTAGAACTTCTTTCGTTGTGACACTAGATTCATCCAGAGCTCCAGTAGGACATACTGGAACACATGGAATATCTGGACACATATAACAAGGAGTTTCTCTAGGTACAAAGAAAGGAGTACCAAGAGGCTTATTCTCACCCGGTGAAGCTAGCATTAATGTATCGTATGGACATGCTTCAACACAAAGTCCACATTTAATACAAGTTTTTAAAAAATCTTCTTCTTTAATTGCTCCAGGTGGGCGAAGTGTAAGTTGTGAAGCAGTTGCTTCATCAATAAATGCACTCCACACAAATCCACCTATAGTGGCAAGACCTACACCTCTTGCCATATTAAGAATAAATTTTCTTCTATCTGTTAACGCTTGCTTTTTCATCTTTTTACTTCTTTTTTAACTTATGCTTTATAAATTTTTACTGCACATTTTTTGTAATCTGTCTGTTTTGACTGTGGACAAGTAGCATCAAGACATACTTTATTGATAAATACTTTTTCATCAAACCAAGGAACAAACACAAGTCCACGAGGAGGTCTATTTCTACCACGAGTTTCAACGTGTGCTTTAACTTTACCACGACGTGATTCAACCCAACAAAGATCACCTTGTTTAAGCCCTTTCTCTTTTGCTGTTTTAGGATTCATGTAACATAAAGCCTCTGGAACAGCACGGAAAAGTTCAGGTACACGCATTGTCATAGTTCCTGAGTGCCAGTGTTCAAGTACACGACCTGTACATAACCATGTATCATAGTTAGCATCTGGCATTTCTGGAGGATCCATGTATGGACGAGCAAATATTTTCGCTTTGTTTTTCAGAGATTTTTTCTTTTTATCTTTGATACCACGTAAATCACCCTGAGTTAGAGCTTTTGCTAATGGACCATAGAATGCATGTGTTGAACCATTACCAGATTTTGCAACAGCTGCTGCAGCATATGGATCGTACTTAACATTAAATCTCCATGCTGTTTCTTTACCATCAACAACTGGCCATTTAAGTCCACGTACTTTATGATAAGTAGTAAAATCAGCTAAATCGTGACCATGACCACGACCAAATGAAGCATACTCTTCCCAAAGGTATTCATGAACCATAAATCCACAACCTTCAACAACTTTACCGTCACCACCGATTACATTTCTGCTATCTCCACTACAATCAGAGTTATCATACCCTTTTTGTGGGAATGAGTTCATATCAATCTTGTAAGACTTAGCTTCTTTATTTGCATAAAGAATTTCATACATAGTAGTATTATCAGTATAACCCATTGCATAAGCTGCTTTTCTAACATCTGGAAGAGATTTGCCACCACGAAGTGGTGCAGCACCCCAAAGATCACCAACTGTAAATCTTTTTGAAAGTTCCATCCATTGCCATGTATCACTCATTGCATCACCTACAGGAAGAACTTGTTGTCTCCAGTGTTGTGAACGACGTTCAGCATTACCGTAAGCTCCCCATTTCTCATAAATCATCGCAGATGGAAGAACAAGGTCAGAAACCATTGCTGAAATACCAGGGTAACCATCAGAAGTTACGATGAAGTTATCCATCTCACGAGCTGCTTTAATCCAGTGTTTAGCTGAAGCTGAATCTTGGTAAGCATTACATACATTAACCCATGCAAATTTAACAACACCATCTTCTATATCACGGTGGATTTTCATAATGTGTTGGTTACCAACTGGATTTAAAGTACCTTCAGGTATTTTCCATCTGTTTTCTGTTTTCTTTCTGTGATGAGGATTCTTAACCATCATATCAGCAGGTAAACGGTGACAGAATGTACCAACTTCACGAGCAGTACCACAAGCTGATGGTTGACCAGTTAGTGAGAATGCACCAGAACCTGGAAGTGCTTGTTTATTTAGCATAAAGTGAACATTATAAGAAAGTGTATTTACCCATGTACCACGTGTATGTTGATTCATACCCATAGTCCAGAAAGATACAACTTTTCTTCCTTTTTCAATGTAAAGATCAGCTAAAGTTTGAAGTTTCTTTTTGAAACTATCAATACTCTCATCTGGATCACCTTTAGAAATTTCAGCTACATAGTCAAGTGTATATGGTTCAAGGAATTTTTTGTACTCTTCAAAAGAGATTTCCCAGTGTTTAAGACCAGCTGGTTTATTTACCATGTCTTGACCTTCTTTATAACCATAAGGTTTTAAGGCAGGTGCTTCTTTAGCAGAAACTTTATGTACCATTTCATGGTTAATAGTTTCCATCTCTTTAGCAGAATATTTACCAGCAGAACCATCAGGTCTTACAGGTGTAATAGATTTTTCGCCAGCTCTTCTCATACCATAACCCATATTTACTGGACTAGCAGCAAATACAATATTTTTCTTTAAGAAGTCCCAGTCAATTGATTCAGGATTGTTATACACAATTTCTCTAGCAATATAGTTCCACATAGCAAGGTCAGTATTTGGTGAGAAAATAATCTCAATATCTGCTAAATCTGAAGTTCTATGTCTATAAGTAGACATATTGATAACCTTAACTCTCTCTGGATCAGAAAGTTTTCTATCAGTTACACGTGACCAAAGAATTGGGTGCATCTCTGCCATGTTTGAACCCCAAGATACAACTGTATCAGTAAGTTCGATATCATCATAACAGCCTGAAGGCTCATCAATACCAAATGTTTGATAAAAACCAACAACAGCAGATGCCATACAGTGACGAGCATTAGGATCGATTGCATTTGAACGGAATCCACCTTTCATCATCTTTTGTGCTGCATAACCTTCCATAATAGTGTACTGACCAGATGCAAATACAGCTACACCTTCAGGACCACTTGCTTTAAGTGCTTTACGGATGTTAAGTTCCATCTCATCAAAAGCTCTTTCCCATGTTACTGGTGCAAATTTTCCTTTTTTATCAAAGTTCCCGTTTGCATCCATTCTAAGTAGAGGTGTTTTTAATCTATCTGCACCATACATAATCTTCGCATTAAAATAACCTTTAATACAGTTAAGACCACGATTTACTGGAGCTGCAGGATCCCCTTTAACAGCAACAATTTTACCATTTTTTGTAGCCATCATAATACCACAACCGGTACCACAGAAACGACAAGCTGCCTTGTCCCATCTCCATCCACTTTCAGCTGTTGCTGCACTTGCTTTTAGCTCGGCTGGTACATTCATACCAATCGCTGCTGCTGCTGATGCTGCTGCTGAGTTTTTCAGAAATTCTCTTCTTGAAAGTGACATATCTTCTCCTAATTTTGTTCATATTTGAAATACTTACAGTTAAAGTCCATAATATTTCGACATTTTGTTAAGGTGTCCATTAACGATTTAATACTATCACTGATAAGTTTAAAGCTAGTTGACTTATGTCAAATAACTACAAATATATATTAAGATTGGTTTTATTTGTAATATATGGGAAATAAAGTAGCATTATTAAATTATGTTTCTAATAACTTGAGCTTATTATATCAATGGAATGAGTTGTGCTAGGTAAATACAAATATAAAGGAAGTTATATGCATTTTATTGAAGCACTAAAGTTAAAAAGTAAATTATTTTTTCTTTTTTTGCTTATAACGATTGGACTGATGTCTGTTGGAATTATGGGTAGTTTAAATATTAATGCAATGAAAAAAAATATTGATTCTGTATATTTTGGTTCCTTGGTCCCTGTTACAGAATTAAATGAGATACTACAAACATACCACACGGGATTATCTTCCACTATATATCAAGCAAAAAATGAAGAGATAAGTAGTAGTCAGACAAGTATTCAAATAGAAGATGCTTTGCTTAAAATTAATAGAGTTTGGAGTAAATATGAAGCACACTTTAAACGGGATGAAGAGTTACAATATGTTGAGTATGTCGCCTCTGAAATTTTAGCAATAAATAACTATTTTTATAAACTGCTTCAAGCTTCATCCCATGGTAAAAATATGCAGTTGGTTTCTGTAAATAATTTGCAAAAATACATTACACATATAGATTCCGTAATACAAAAACTTATAAAATATGAAGTAGATATTGCTAAATATGAGAGAAAACAGTTTTTAGGACAGTATGAGACAACTACATCTAAGTTGAGCATCATATTGACTTTAATTATTTTAGCTGTTTTACTTATTTCATACCAAGTTTTTAGAAGTATACAAAATGACCAGACAAAACTTGAAGTGGCTACAAGAAAGTTAAAAAAAGCAAATAAAAAACTAGAAAATGTATCTTATACCGACTCGTTAACCTCTCTTCATAACAGAAGGTATTTTAATATGGTTTATGAAAGAGAGCTCAAACGTGCTAAACGAACCCATAGTTATATTACCTTTATGATGTTAGATATTGACTTTTTTAAACAGTATAATGATACATATGGACATATTGAAGGTGATTTCGCTCTAAAATCTGTTGCAAAAGTCTTAAAAGATACTCTTAAACGTCCAAGTGATTTTGTATTTAGATTAGGTGGTGAAGAGTTTGGAGTCGTTGTGACACAGACAGATGAATCTAGTAGTGCAAAGTTGGCACGTGATATTTGTGATGCCATTAAAGCAAGAGAGATTAAGCATGAATCATCATCTGTTCATGAGTATTTAACAATGTCCATAGGAGTTGTCTGTTGTATAGCAGATGATGCACTAGATGAAAATATTTTAATTTCTCGTGCTGATGAGATGTTATACAGAGCTAAAGAGACAGGAAGAGATAGATATATTATTACTTCAAATGCTAGTGAGGCAATGCCTCAAACTGTAGAAGAACAAACAGCCTAGTGTTTGTTCTTAAAACGAAATCCCGCATCGACTAAGAGAGGACGAAGTTTCTCTTTGAGTTCGCCTTGAAACTCCATAAAGTTATCTTTGTAACTACCACCACATCCTAGCTTTTTCTTGAGTATTTTAAGTGTTGCAGTCGCATCCTCTTTAGAGAGAAAAAACTCTCCAACAAGAGTTACAGTTTTACCACGGCGTTTCTCACGGGAGAAAAAGAGAAAATGTTTTGCAGGTTCTTGTATGTCATCTATAATTTTAGACTTTCTTGGTGTTTGTACTTGTGCCCAAGAGTCATCAAACTCTGCACCTATAAAAAGGTCAAGTTTTTTACCTCTACTCATTGGAATCTTCTATAAATTTGAAACGTGGTCTTAAAAACCCATCAATTTCTACTTTTTCAAAAAACATTCCAAAGGGTCTTACCCAGAGGTTCTCATCTCCATACATAGGACGGTAAAGAACTAAGAGCTCGTCTGTTTCACTATGTCTAGCGATATCTATAACCTTGTAGCGATTCCCTTTGTAGTGTTCGTAGATACCTGTTTGCATTTAAAGTACTTTTTGAGCCAATACTGAGATATTTTCATTACTATAATGAGATGATTTGACCATCTCTAATACTTCCACGTTGGAGAGTTTTGTAGCATCATAAACGATAACTATAGACTCATCTCCAGCCTGCAAAAATGTACTTTCACCATATGCTGTGTAACGTGTTGCCCCAATACTAATAATAGCTTCTTGAGGGTTATCACAAGCATCAATATACTCATTAATTGGCTCTAAAGGACCAAAGTTCTCTTGAGTGTTAATTTGGTTTAAAATCCAATCTGTAAGTTTCTCATGAAAGTAGCTATATCCAGTGAGTTCAACATCTTCACCATAGGCATGAACTTCACCATCACGTCTTAAAAAGCTACAGATTGAGTAGTTATCGATATTTCCACCTTCGCTAAACTTATCTATTTCAATGATGTTGTTTGAAAAACCTTTACTCTCACTACCCCAGTTCTTTTTGTCACTGATTTTTTCAGCTCCTTTTATACGGATAGAGAAATCATTGTAAGCACCAAAGTACTTAGGAGTTACTTTAGAGAGTTGACCTACTGTGTACTCAAGGTCACAAACTAAACCAACTTCTGGTTCTGCTTGAATATTAAGAGTTTTATCTTTAGGGAGTCTTATGTAATCAGCTCCTAGAGGGTAGGTCGTTAAAATCTCTTTTGCTGTGAGTGTAGTACTACTTAACGAGTTCTGAGTCTTTGGTAAAAAGAATGGAAACATCCCCTTTGGTGCTGCTTCATCGGCTGTAATTACATCTTTAAAATCTTCAGCTTCACCTGCTTGGTCAAGGTGAAGTGCAAAGTTACCGGCAATTCCAAGACCTAAAAAATGTTTATACTTTGCCACTTATAAAGTTCCTGCAGCACGCTGTTCTGCAAACTCTTCATAAGAGCCTTTGAAGTCGATGATAGAACCATCAGCTTGAATTTCAATAATACGAGAAGCAAAAGCATCGAGTAACTCTCTATCGTGTGAAACACAGATAACATTTCCTTTAAACTCTAAAAGCCCTTCACCAAGTGCAACAATAGCCTCAAGGTCAAGGTGATTTGATGGCTCATCAAGAACTAAAAAGTTTCCGCCCTCAAGCATCATTTTAGAAAGCATCATACGGTGTTTTTCACCACCTGAAATGCTAACTACACCTTTTTCTTGCTGCTCACCATTAAAGAGCATACGACCAAGACAGTTTCTGATTTCAGCAATCTCACGTTTAGGGTCAAATGCACGTAACCAGTCGTAAAGTGTTCCCTCACCTTCGATAATATCAGCAGTATCTTGAGGGAAGTATGAGTTCTCAATAGTAGCACCCCATACAACTTCTCCACTCGAAGGTTTCATCTCTTCCATCATGATTTTACAAAGAGTTGATTTACCAACACCATTTCCACCAATGAGTGCCACTTTTTCACCTGGCTCAAACTTGAGTGAAAGATCTTTAAAAATTACATTATCTCCATAAGAGTGTGAGATGTTTTTAAGGTCAAGTGCTTCATCACCCATTGTTCGTTTAGCTTTAAAAACTATACTTGGGTCACGACGTGAAGATGGTTTAATATCCTCTATTTCTAGTTTATCAAGTTTTCTTTGACGAGAAGTTGCCTGTTTTGCTTTAGATGCATTTGCCGAGAAACGTCTTACAAAAGCTTCAAGTTCATCTTTCTCTTTTTGCTTTTTGTTGTTGTCTAGTTCCATCTGTTTAGCAAGAACATTTGCCGCAATATACCAGTCATCATAAGTACCAGTAAACTCACGAATTTTTTGGTAATCTACATCAAGAATATTTGTCACAACAGAGTTTAGGAAGTGTCTATCGTGAGAGATAACTACAAGTGTACCCTCATGGCGTTTAAGTTCGTTCTCTAACCAGCTAATAGTTTCAATGTCCTGGTTATTGGTAGGCTCATCGAGAAAAAGTACATCTGGTTTTGGGTAGAGTACTTGTGCTAGTAAAACTTTAAATTTATCGGCACTATCGAGTGTGCTCATTAGGTTGTTATGTTGTTCAACAGGTATACCCACGTTAGCAAGGATTTTACCGATGTTAACATCGTACTCATAAGTTGGGTCTTCTTCAACACAGATAACTTCTAAATCAGCTAAACGGTTGTTAACTGCATCATCTTCAAAGTCACCCGTTACATAGAGCTCTTCTTTTTCTTTAATAGCATCATAGAGACGTTTGTTCCCATAAAGAACAGCATCCATAATTGTATAATTTTCAAATGCAAATTGATTTTGACCTAAAACACCAACCTTGTTTGCTTTAGGGATAACAACATCACCCTCATACTCATTGATTTCGCCTGAAAGGATTTTTAAAAAAGTTGTTTTACCTGCACCATTTGCACCGATAAGCCCGTAGCGCTTATGACGGTCAAGTTTAAGGTTAATGTCTTGAAATAGAACTCTGTTTCCATAACGCATGATTAGATTTTGTACTGTTACCATATGATTGTTTCTCTCTGCTTAGGTGAATCTTGTGCACCTATTATTTTTCGCGATTATAGCTAAGAGTTGTTTAAAAGTTGATTATGAGTCTTGGTGTTTATTCTGTTGTAGTAGAATTGTTTCTTAAAAAGGAAAAAAATGAAACGATTTATAAAAATAACAATAATAGCTTTAAGCCTTAGTTTTTCTACACTTCATGCAGAAAATGCACACCACGAGGGTTCTCATCATAAAACTCTTACAAAAGAGATGAGTAACGAAGCAGTACAACAAGCTGCTAAAGATGAGGTACAAAGATTGGCTTCAGAGAAAAAGATTGCTAAAAGTTGGAAATCTGTACCAATCTTAAAGATAGGAAGAACACACTATGGGGATAATGATGACTGGATAGTTGTTTTTAATAACCCAAAGATTAAAAAAACATCAAGAAAAAATCTCTATATTTTTGTAAGTAAACAGGGACAGATAAGAGGGGCAAACTATACAGGAATGTAATAAAAAAGTAAAAGTAAAAATTTACTCTTATTTATAATTTTCTATTGTAACGAATTTAGTATAAAATACCCTATGCAAATAAGAGAATTAAATTTAAAAGAGTTATACCCTATATATGACATATTAAAGCAACTACGAGAAACACTCTCCTATGATGAGTTTGAAAACTTAGTTTATGATATGCGGCATATGGATTATAAAATGATAGGAATTATGCAAGAGGATAGACTTATCACTTTTGCCGGAGTTGCTGTGCAGACTAACTTCTACCATAAACGTCATCTTTATGTTTTTGACCTAGTTACCGATGAGAAAGAGAGAGCAAAAGGGTATGGCAAGATGATGCTTGAGTATTTAGTAGACTATGCCAAAATGGCGATGTGTGAAAAGATTGTTCTCTCTTCTGGCTTTAAAAGAGAAGATGCCCATAAGTTTTATGAAGAGCAGGGCTTTGCTAAAAAGAGCTATGTGTTTGTAAAAACTATTTAGCACAACATTTTTTAAACTTTTTGCCACTGCCACAGGGGCAACTCTCATTGCGTTCTATTTTAGAGTTAAAAATAACTCCATCATCATATTTCCAAACACCGTCCACTTGAGTAAACCTACTCTTTTCATGCAGTAGAACCACGTTAGAGCCATCTCTGTAGTATGCTTTAAACTCTACGAAATTATCATAATTATCCACAACATCAAGCTTAAGCCACGTTATGGTTGTAGGGTGGTTTAACTCCTCTAATGTTTGGTGGAGTGAGGTTTCTACAAGGTATTTCCAATCCTTATTTACAAAGGCTTTATACCGGCTTATCATCAACTCTTTTGGGGTCATATTTTCTCCTAAAACTCATAACTTAGAGACAAATCCAGTGATGGAGAGGGTCTGCCTAAGTTGAGTGTCATAATGGGGTGAATGTAAAAGGCTAAACTGAGGTCTACTATGTTGTTATGCCAGCCTAATCCGAGTGTTGGCATCGCAGGTGGTATCTTTATATCTTCTATATTGTCACTTCCTATAACAATAGGGACTATAAGACCTAAATGATAATCGAGTGTATTATGGTTGATACTTGTCCCAAAACGTAAAAGCTTAAAGTCTAAGTTGTAGTTTCCATAAGTTCCAAAAACTTGCTGATAGTCTGCAGCTAAGTTCACACTTTGGTTATATTGCCAACTGACTCCTGCTGAAAAATCATAAGGAAAATTAACATCATACGTCTCATGAGACTCTCCATTATCATCGGTAGTATGGACTTTCACAGTTAGTTTACTATCTATATTTCTAAGGTTAAGTCCAAAAGTTACATCTTCATTGAGGTAGTACTTTGCACCTAGGCCAAAGGCTGTAGCTGTTGCTACAGTAGACATATAGGTAAAGTTAGATGGGTCTTCTAATGCTACTCCTGCAAACGTGGTTGCACAGTTAACATAACCTACTGAAATCCCTAGGCTCCACGTTGGGGAGTGTAGAGGGGTTATGGCCATTCCAAAACGGTAATCGTCAGTTTTAGAGTTTATCTCTCCATCAAAGTTTGGGGAGAGACCAGGAAGAGTGTATCGTAAAAAGATACTCTCAAAGTCGTCTTCATGGTATGCACCGCTAGATTCTATGTAGAGTCGTGGCATAAAAGTTAATGCCATAGTCATTTTTAAGTCGAGTGACTCAAGAGCAAATGAGTAAGCAAGACCTATAAAATTGACAAGACCTAGTTGTGCATCGGCTTGAGTAGAGATGACAAACTCTCCTGAGTGTATCTCTGCAAGTCCAGCTGGGTTATAAAACATAGCATATACATCATTCGTATTTGCACTTTTAGCACCAGCAGTGGCGATATTTTTAGCACCAACACCCATGAGTAAATCACTCCCCTGTGCATAGAATGACTGAGCAAAAGATTGAGTGCTAATGATTAGTAAAAATAGGGGTGCTAAGAGTTTTTTATCTATCATAGGCATAATTATATCACTCTTTAGCTATACTAGTCTTATGAAAATAAAATCACTTTTTATAGCTGCACAAGAGATAAATGCAGGAACTCTTTTTGTCTCAATGGGTATGATGGAAGTTCTAAAACGTAACCTTCACAGGGTTGCATTTTTCCGTCCTGTTATTTATAAAAAAGATACAGTTGATGGTGACATTGAATTTATGCTCAATCGCTATGCATTAGATATGAAGTATGAAGATGCTTATGGTTTTGATGTTGAGTATGTTGAGGATATGATAGCTTCTGGAAAAACTGACACTCTTTTAAACCAACTCATAACAAAGTTTAAAAAGTTAGAAAGAGAGTATGATTTTGTCTTATGTGAAGGGATACGACGTTCGTTTTTAAGCTCAAATATTAACTACGACCTCAATGTTAAAATAGCTCAGAACTTTGGCTCAGGGTATGTCAATATTATTAATGCTAAAGAGAAGAGTGTAAGAGAAGTTTATGAGAGTGTTCAGATAGAACATGAGAATATTAGCTCTTTAGGCTCAACACATTTTGCTACCTTTGTAAATAGACTCAATGATTTAAAGTATGAAAAACTACAAAAAAAAGTAACAAAGAGTGAGACAACAATTTACCTTTTAAAAGAGCTAGAAGAACTCAGCCTTATAAGTATACGAGATGTTATAGAGACTTTAGGAGCTAAAGAGATTTTAGTTGTACCTGAGGATTATACAAGAAGTGTACGAGCACTTAAAGTAGCGGCACTCTCTTTAGATAATTTTTTAGAGCACATAGAAGAGGATGATTTAGTTATAGTCCCTCCCGATAGGTCTGAGATTATTCTTGGTCTGTTAGGGGCACTCTACTCAAAATCCTATCCAAATATTTCAGCTATTATTTTCCCATTTGGTATGAGACTTCATCCAAATATCAACAAACTAATTTTAGGTTTAGATGGTTTTAGTATTCCTCTTCTCTCTGTTGAAACAGATACCTATGAAACTACAAGAAACCTCTCTAAGGTTCACTCCCGAATTCGAGTAGATAGTGAGAGGAAAATAGCACTCTCTTTAGGACTCTTTAACTCTAGTGTTGACATTGAGTATATTGAGAAAAAGATTGCCTCTTCTACAAGCAGTGTAATGACTCCACTAATGTTTGAGTACAAACTTTTTGAGATGGCACGTTCAAATAGAAAAAAAATTGTTCTACCCGAGAGTAGTGATGAGCGAATTTTAAGAGCAGCAGAAATAATTTTACATCGTGAAGTAGCTGATATTATTTTACTCGGTGATAGAGAAGAGGTTATAGAAATTGGACTACGTTTAGGGCTTGATTTAAGTAAGGCAAGTTTTATAGACCCTCTACACTCAGCATATTTAAAAGAGTTTGGAGAGACTTTTTATGAGATGCGAAAAGCAAAAGGTTTAACACACCAAGCAGCACTAGATTCTGTTACACACATAAACTACTTTGCAACTATGATGGTACATCTTGGGTATGCAGATGGAATGGTGAGTGGGGCGATTGGTTCAACTGGTGAGACAATAAGACCAGCCCTGCAGATAATTAAAACACGTTCAAATGTTTCGATTGTCTCTTCTGTATTTTTTATGTCTTTGAAGACAAAAATTTTAGTCTATGGAGATTGTGCAGTAAACCAAGACCCAGATGCTCAAGAGTTAGCGCAGATTGCTATCTCCTCATCTGAAACTGCTGAGGCTTTTGGAATAGAACCAAAGTTAGCGATGCTCTCATATTCAACAGGGGAGAGTGGTAGTGGAGTTGATGTTGATAAGGTAAGAGAAGCTACAGAAATTGTACGCAAAAGTCGTCCAGAGATAATAGTGGAAGGCCCTATCCAGTACGATGCAGCCGTTAACAAAATTATTGCACATAAAAAACTTCCTAACTCTAAGGTAGCAGGGGAGGCAACTGTATTTATATTTCCAGATTTAAATACAGGAAACAATACATACAAAGCAGTACAGCGCTCAAGTGATGCAGTAGCAATTGGTCCGATTCTTCAAGGTCTGAACAAACCAGTCAATGACCTAAGTAGAGGCTGCTTAGTAGCAGACATTGTTAACACTGTAGCTATTACTGCGATTCAGGCGGCTCAAAATGAATAGAGTTGCAGTTATTAATGCCGGAAGCTCTTCGTTAAAATTTAAACTTTTTGACATGGACAAACACGAGATCTTAGACTCTTTTCTTATTGAAAATATAGGTGAAAAAGGTGCAGATTTTCAGAATCATCATGAAGCACTAGAGAGTATAGATGTTGATTTCACTACCCTCAACGTGGTTGGGCATAGAGTAGTGCATGGTGGAGAGAAGTTTAAAAAATCGACACTTATAACAGAAGAAGTGCTACAGAGTATTCAAGACCTTACACCTCTTGCCCCTCTGCATAACCCCTCCAACATACAAGGGATTAAAGTAGCTCAAAAAGCAGCACCAACTACTCCTCAAATCGCAGTTTTTGACACAGCCTTTCACTCTAGTATGCCAAAAGAGGCTTACCTCTATGCCCTCTCTTTAGAGATGTATGAAAAGTATGGAGTCCGACGATATGGCTTTCATGGAACATCTCACTCCTATGTGAGTAAAGAAGCAGCAAAACTTTTAAAAAAAGAGTTGCATTCAGTTAACCTTATTACTCTTCATTTGGGTAATGGAGCGAGTATCTGTGCAGTTGAAAATGGTAAAAGTGTAGATACCTCTATGGGTTTTACTCCCTTAGAAGGACTTGTAATGGGTACACGTTGTGGAGACCTTGATCCTGCGATTGTACTTTATATGCAAAGAGAGTTGGGGATGAGTATTGCTGAGGTCGATAGAGAGTTAAATAAAAACTCTGGACTCAAAGGCTTATGTGAGGAGAACGATGTTCGAGCAATATTGAGTTTAGAAGATGACAAAGCAAAACTAGCAATAGAGATTATGCTACGACGAATTCAAAAATATATAGGTGCTTACATGGCACTTCTTGGGCGAGTAGATGCTGTTGTATTTACAGGTGGCATAGGTGAAAACTCTGCATACATAAGAGAGAGAGTTATGAGTAGTGAGTTTTTAAAATCTCTTAATGTACTTGTTATAAAAACAGATGAAGAGCTTGAAATTGCTAATGAGTGTCTGAAATTTTTAAAAGAAGGTACTCAGTAATGAATGAATTATATCTCTCTAAACAGAAAATATTCAACCATAAACATGAAGTTTTCGCTTATGAAATTCTTTTTAAAGATGCAGCCAATACTCCGACAGAGCTCTCCAACGTGGTGAGAGAAACTGCACAGCTCATTATTGGTTCTATACGAAGTCGTGAACTAGATAAGTTGTTGGGAAGAAAAAATTTAGCTTTTATAGATGTTGATGAGGTGACTCTCTCTAAGGGAATTTTAGATGTTTTAGATAAAGATAGATTTGTCTTAAATATTTTAGAGGATATTGAACTTAGTGATAAGATAGTGAGTAAGATTGTTCAGTACCGTAAACGTGGCTTTAGACTCTCCATAGAACATTTTGACTCTAGTGCAAAGATGATTAGAAAATTTAAAAGACTTTTTAATTATATAGATATTATAAAGATGGATATAGTTAGTTCAGAACCCCAAAATCTCGAAAAAGTTGTAGAGAAATTTAAAGGTAGTAGAATTAAACTTTTAGCTCAAAACATAGAGACAAAAGAGGATTTACATAGATACTTTGAGATGGGCTTTGACTACTTTCAAGGCTACTACTTAGATAAACCAGAGGTAATTTTGATTGCTGGTTCAAAAGAGCCTGCACAGTTTATAATTTTACAATTAATTAGAATTATAAAAGAGAACAATGCTACAGGAGAGTTGGAGTACTTTATAAAACAGCAGCCAGACCTCTCTTTTAAACTTATAGAATTTTTTAACAACTCTCGAGCAGCCGATGTGAAAGTGGAGTCCCTTATGCAGGTCATTACTCTAATGGGAAGAGATAAGTTAATGCGATGGTTAATGGTTTATCTCTACTCTGAAGTTTCTCAAAATAGTGCTTCTAAAACCATTTTAGAGTTAGCTATAAAAAGAGCTCAAAGAATGGAGGAAGAGGCTAGTTTTGGTTACAAAGATAAAGCATACTTAGCCGGAATGTTCTCGATGCTAAGCTCTATCTTTGAGACAAATATAAAAGAGCTTATGGCCGCAGTCAATATGGATAGCGATATAACAACACTGGTTTTAGAAAAAAAAGGAATTTTCGCAGGCTCTTTAATGCGAGCTGAACAGGCTGAAAAAGCTTACTTAAAAAAAGTAATGATGGCTAATTTTGAAAAACTAAGTACTACTGATTTGATTTTCACACTTGAAGATGGTGGAATTGAGATAGATAAAGATAAAATTTTATAAAGAAAGTAGAAAGAGTAGAAATATAAAAATTTACGAGCAAGATGCTCGTAAATGTGTAAAACCTAAAGTGGAGTTACGTTCTCAGCTTGTGGGCCTTTTTGACCTTCACCAACTTCGAAAGTTACTTTTTGACCTTCAGCTAAAGAAACACGACCGTGTCCTTCATTGTTAACTTGACGAAAGTGTACAAATACATCTTTCCCGCCGTTATCTTGTTGAATGAAACCATAACCTTTTTCTTCGTTAAACCACTTAACTGATCCGTCTAATAATTCTGCCATTATTTAGCCTTGTATATAATATTCACCATTTTTTACAAAATGGTGGAGTCAAAAATTGGAGAGTCTTTAGGGTCACGATTGAACTAAGTCATAAAATCACACTAAAGATGAACTCGAGCCTCATCTTTTCATCGGTAGTAGTATACCCTAATAATTATTTAAATCAAATATTTTAATTAAATTTAATGTTTTTATAATTTGGTCGATGTGTTGTGTATACAATATAAAAGGATTCATTATGCAAATATCATCAAATATGCCTAACTTACAAACACATCAAAATAGTTCTACTGTAAAAACAAGTTTCACTGAAAAAATCTCTGCAGATGAGGCTAAAGAGTTAAGAGCTCAAATATCTCAAAATGCACAAGATATGATGATGAAGTCTGTCTCTATTCAGACAAATGTACTCGATACTAAAGATGATTTTGCTAAAAATTATGAAGATTTTCAAAGCTTTCTTAAAGGTATTGGTTATGAAGGTAAGCCTATTGCTGAACTTTCTCAAAGTGAAGCGGCAGAACTTGTAAGCGAAGATGGACTCTTTGGAATTACTCAGACTTCAGAGCGAATAGCAAACTTTGTCATCAATGGTTCCAATGGAGATGAAGATAGAATGCGTGCTGGTCGCGAAGGGATGATTCAAGGTTTTAAAGAAGCTGAGGCTATGTGGGGTGGAGAACTTCCAGAAATTTCACAAAAAACTATGGCAAAAGCTATAGAGATGGTCGATATGGCTATGAATGACTTAGGTTTTTCTATTTTAAATCAAGAGGTCTAAACTCTCTTCTTCTTTATCTTGTTTGTTGAAGTCAGTTCTGCTGGCTTCATCAGCATAAGTTTTTTTTCCTAAAATCTCTTCTTTACTTTCATTGGCTAGTTGTTGTTCTGCTTTCATTGCCATTATTCTTGCTGAAGCGGCTACTGCATGGTCTTGTGGGCTTGGGTCGCCTGCGGCCATGGCTGCTGCGGCTAATTGTCTCGCATTAGCTATGGTCTCCTCTGGAGTACCACCTACTTTCATGGAGACTGAAACCTCGCCACCTATGGCATACATTTTCCCATCGGGACCTTGTTGGTAGGTGTACGAAGCTGCTCCAACCATACCACCACCTGCGGCTTGGTGAGCAGACTCGTGGGCTCGTACTTCTGCATCACGAGTAGCCAAGTCTCTTACAAGTCGCTCTTCATCTTCACTCAACTCATTTACAGAACCAGATTTTTGTGTCTCACTGAGTTCTTTTTTTTCTAACTCTTTTTCGGCTTTTTTGTTGAGCTTTTCACTCTGAGTAAGCTTAGTACTACGAAGAGTGTCTTCCTCAACAACAAGCATCTCCTTGTCGTTGAGTTTTATAGTATACTTTGAACCGATGTCGTAAAATGAGTTTGAACCTACTTGCATAATCTCTATTATAGCACTTATTAGATAGTATTATGAAAACAGAATGTATTGGATAAAAAATGAAATTTGAACTTAAAGACGATTATATAGAACTTTTTAAACTTATAAAAGTGATGGATTTAGTAGATAGCGGTGCACAAGCAAAGTTTATTGTAGCCGATGGGTATGTAAAACGAAATGGTGAAACTGAGTTGCGTAAACGTGCAAAAATAGTAAAAGGTGATACTGTTGAAGTAGCAGATGCAGTAATAGAAGTAATCTAATGAAATTTTTTCTTTACCTTATTCTACTTTTGGTTTTTGTTGTTATGGGTTCTCTCTATATTGCTGAAGAAGATAAGAGCTTAGACAAAGAGTTACAAGGGATAAAACATAAAAATATAAAACCTCTTGTAAAACTACATGAAAAATTTTCAAAACTAGATGTTAATGCAAAAGGTTTTGATTTTAATGATTCTTTAGCAGAGATAGAAGCAGCAGTAAAACGTTATCCTTTGGATGATAAACTCAAAACTCTCAAAATAGAGCTAGAGCATAAACGAGCTAACCAGACCGATAAGTCCACCAAAAACACCGCCCCAAACAACTAACCATCCAAGATGCTCTTTTATGAGTTTTTGGACTATCTCTTTGACCATTTGAGGGGTTAACTCCTCTAGTCTTGTGTCTATGACATTCTCGATTGACTCTAACATATCATCATTGAGAGATGAACTTTGCATGTGTGAAGCGAGGGTGTCGTTAAAGGCATTTGAGTTTACTATTTTGATGACTGCGGCTTTCATTTTGAGTGAGAAGGGTTCACGAAGTGCATCAAGTGCAGACTCGCCACCAAACATACCTAGCATTCCACCAAACTGTGACTCCATCACTGTTTTACTCAGAGCATCAAAGGCAGGAGTGAAGTCTGTCTCTTCTATAATAGGTTCTAAGTTAATTTTTTTCTCTTCACTTGCAAAAAAAGCTTCTAACTGCTCACGAGTGAAAAACTCATTCATCATAAGGTTTTTAATGGACTCTTTAAAAGCTTCAAAACGGTTTGGAATGACTCCTGAACCATACAAAAAAGGTACTTGTTCAAAAAGCATATGAATCGCGAGTTGGTTTGTAACAGCTCCAGAGAGGGCAAAAAGACCAGTAAAAAGTAGAGGTGTTGCAAACTCTGGCAGGGCAAACGAGAGAGCAATGAGTGCAACTGCAACCACGTTAGTTATAAAGCTTTTATTTAAATTCAATCTATATCCTTTTTTTAAAAGCGAGATTATACTAAAATGTTACTATATAAGTAAACATTAGACTTCTTGCATAACTAAAAAGATTAGACTCCCAGTCAAGCTGAGAGTGACTCTCTTCTTTAGTTGCTGTCATCCTCAGCTTGACTGGGGATCTAGGTGTGTAAGAAGCTCAATAAATTATGGATAGAAAATGAAACAAGAAACATACGAGTTATTTAAAAATGAGAACTTAGAGACAATTACACAAAACATTGAAAATGAGTTACAAACAAGAAATGAGTCCCCGTTTTGGGCAGATAAGGTTGTCCCTTTTTCAAAGGCAATTTTAAGTGTTTTAGTTCCACTAAGAGAGCAGAAATTACTTTTTAATACACAGGGAAATAGAGCAGATATTTTGACTCCAGAACTCTTTTTAGAGTGGAATGACTTTGTGAGTCTGAAAATGTTGGCTTTTACTATTCAGAAGTCTAACGTGGCAGGGGAGCTTTTAAGAACAAGCATTGCACAAGATGATGCTAAAAAATATGAGCAGATAGACTTAACACTCTTAGGAGACTACTTAGCACGTTACACCGTAAACCTTGAAGATGAGAGTCTTGACTTTCCAATTTCAAACTACAACTTACATCAAGGTGTGAGTAACGTGATTAAATCACTCCTCTAAAAGGTTTTTTATGCACTATAAAACTCTTCTTTTTCTTATTTTGGCACTCTTTACACTTTCGTGTAGTGATTCAAAACCAGATAAGTTAGTGCAATTTTATACAGATGACTTCAACAGCTCCTCATTAGCGACTCATACTCAACGTGCTTACCATGTCTATGCACATTACGATAGTGGTGAAGTAGAAGATGTAAGTTCAACACTTTTTTGGAGTAGTTCAGACACCACGTTAGCAGAAGTTACGGCTGGTATAGTAAGTACAAACTCTCTGTTAGGGTTTGTAGACATAAGCTATAAAACACCGCAGAAGCTAAGTGATGGCTCCTACTTACATAAAAATAGTATGACACTTGAGGTGAAAGATTTAAACATTACTACTTTAGCACTCACTATATTACCAAGCCAAAAACTTTTTGTAAGTAAGTCTGGGGAGTTAAAAGCAGAAGCGATTTTTGAAGATAACTCAACTGGAGATGTTTCGAAGTATTGTGACTTTAACAGCTCGAACTTTGCTATAGCAAGTATAGATAGTAACTCAACTACAATTAGAGGAGTTTCTGAGGGAAATGTAACTGTTGTAGCTCTTCATAGAGCACAAAATATAAGTTCAAACTCTTTAGCTGTAGAGGTTGTAAAAGTAAAGTATAATAAGCTAAACATAGTGGCACCCAGAACCACGTTCAATGTTGAACAGAGCATAGAACTAGAAGTGAGAGGTGAGACTAACGATGGTCAGACCATACTGCTCGATGCTTCTGAACTAACTTGGAGTAGT
>Ga0256827_10000868_pt1 | contig 18984 bp, 20 predicted proteins | sample CV84metaG_FD_185977 | JGI IMG/M metagenome (GOLD analysis project Ga0256827, IMG submission 185977) | Hydrothermal vent microbial communities from East Pacific Rise, Pacific Ocean - CV84 | ecosystem: Environmental > Aquatic > Marine > Hydrothermal vents | place: Pacific Ocean: East Pacific Rise... | reverse complement strand
AACCACCTCGTCCATATCAGCATGAGTTTGCACGACTTGGAATCAACTATACGGTTATGAGTAAAAGAAAGCTTTTAGAGTTAGTTGAGGGTGGAGTAGTTAATGGTTGGGATGATCCTCGTTTACCGACAATAGAGGGTTATAAAAGAAGAGGTTACACTCCAGAGTCAATTTTAACTTTTTGTGATCAAATAGGGATAGCAAAAGCAAACTCAACGGTTGATGTATCTCAGCTTGAGTTTTGCATTCGCGATGATTTAAATACAAAAGTACCACGCGTTATGTGTGTGCTTGACCCTATAAAAGTAACGATAGAGAACTATGATGGAAGTGAGGAGATAGATGCTTCTTACTATCCACATGATGTTCCAAAAGAGGGCTCAAGAAAACTACCTTTTTCTAGTGAGATTTATATAGAGCGTGATGATTTTATGGAGAATCCTGTAAAGGGTTACTTTCGTCTAACACCAGAGCAACCAGTAAGACTAAAACATGCCTACATCATCTCTTGTAATGAAGTCGTTAAAGATAAAGATGGAAATGTTGTTGAGATAAAAGCAGAGTATTACCCAGAGTCAAAAAGTGGCTCAGACACTAGTGGTATAAAAGTAAAAAGTGCCATTCAATGGGTAGATGCTAAAGAAGCACAAGAAGTTGAAGTAAGGATTTACGATAGATTATTTTCTTGCGAAGCCCCTGAGGGAGTTGAGGATTTAAATCCTGATTCACTAAAAATTATTAAAAATGCTTTGATTGAGCCTGCTGTCATAACCCAAAAACCTGATGAAAGATTTCAATTTGAGAGACAAGGTTATTTTTACGCTGATCCAATTGACTACACAGATAAAAAACCTGTATTTAACAAGATTGTAGGGCTTAAAGGCTCTTGGGATAAAAAGAGTAAAAAAACTGAGACTACACCTAAAGCTCAAGTAAAAAAAGAGCAGATAGATGGTGAAGTGGTGCCTATGACTGAGGCTCAAAAGGTATTGTTTGAGAAATATACTTCTGAGTTAAAACTTAATGATGAGGTAGCAAATACTCTTGCAAGAGATGAGCAGCTATCACACTTTTATGAAAAAGCACTAGCTGTTTTAAATAGCCCTACAAGTTTAGCAAATATTGTAAGTAATGAAGTGGCTAGAGAGCTAAAACAGATGAAAATAGATGAGTTAAAATTTTCACCACAACAGATAGCTGAGTTGGTTAAAATCATTGACGATGGGACTATTTCAAATAAAATTGCAAAACAAGTTTTTGAAGAGATGGTGAAATCTGGAGAAAATCCAAGTAAAATAGTTGAAGATAAAGGGCTTGTCCAAATAAGTGACCCTGCTAAAATACTACCTATTTTAGATGAAGTGATAGCTAAAAATCCAGACAATGTAGCTAAGTTTAAAGCGGGAAATACTAAGCTACTTGGCTTCTTTGTAGGACAAGTTCTTAAAGCTACGGGTGGAAAAGCAAATCCAAAAGTAGTAAATGAATTGGTAGCTCAAAAGTTAAATAGCTAAAAATTAGTAAAGGATAATAATTATCCTTTAAGTATTACTCAGCTATAATTTTCCTATATCAATTAAGGAAGATAAAATGAGACAGTACGAAACATACAAATGTAGTAAATGTGGTAATGAAGTTGAAGTTCAAAATGTTGGTGGTGGGACACTAGTTTGTTGTGGTGATGAGATGGAAATGATTACTCAAAACTTAACTTCAGTAAACTTACTAAAAGCATTTGCTGGTGAGTCTCAAGCTAGAAATAAGTACGAATATTTTGCAAAAGTTGCAACAAAAGAGGGTTATAGAGATATAGCTGAACACTTCCAAAGAGCTGCAAGCAACGAGAAAACTCACGCTAAACTAGAACTTGCTCTTAATAATCGTATGAAGAGTGGATCTGATAATAGCTTTGGGGACACAAAAGAAAATTTAGCATCAGCTATAAATGGTGAGTCTTATGAGAGTACAACTATGTACCCAGATTTTGCACAGATAGCTAAAGATGAGGGACATAAAGAGGCTGCTAGACTTTTTAGCGGAATTGGTAAAATAGAAGTAGAACATGAAGCGATGTTTCAAATGTTACTAGATAGACTAAATGCTGATGATGAGTTTGTTAGTGAAAATGAAGAAGAAGCTTGGATTTGTGAAGTTTGTGGACATATTCACTATGGTAAAAAAGCTTTAAAAGTTTGCCCAGTATGTAAACATCCACAAGAGTTTCAATCTCGTCTAAACTCTAAGAAATAAATTTAGCATATCTCACATATTTAAGCATAATTTAGAAGATAAAATCTTTTAAATTATGTGCCTTTACTTCCTAAAGATTTATAGATTTTACGCATAATTTGTTCAGTGAGTATCATGGTTACAATAACTATTATAAATGTAATAAGCCCATGAACTCTGCCTGAAAATATAATATTATTTGTAAAAACAAAACTTATAGCCTCTAATATAATTAATTTTGATACAAATAAAATAGCCCAGACAGATAAGCCACGAAGAATTTTTGCTTTTAAAGTATTTTTAGCCTTAAAGTAAGCAGAAACTTTATGTTCTAACGCCATTGTTATTTGAAGCATAAATTGAAGTAAAATAGCCACTAAAAGTGAGATGGAAAATGAAGATATATATACATTTGGAAAAAATTCAGCGTAAAGATTTAATATGGTTAAATCAATCAAAATTAAAAATATATATCTAAAAAAAAGTTGCTGATGTTTGGTGTATGAGCCTGCATACTCATTTTGAAGTAATCTGTTTTTCATAAGTGAAGTTTAACTAAATTTTACTTAGAAAATTTGCAAACTCTTTTGTTTCATTATATCTAGCAGCAGTATCTATGACATACTTTAGTGTTAGTGGGATATCTTTTAAATAACCATCTTTAGCATCACGCAGATAAAGCCTAGAAAATATGCCAAGCACTTTTATGTGTCTTTGAAGTCCCATAAAGTCAAACCATTTTATGAATGTTTTACTCTCTACATGTAGAGCAAGTTTATCGCGAAATTCTAAAACTAATTTTTCAATATCTTCTCTAGGATACTCAATATAACAATCTTTGAGCAGTGAAACCAAGTCATAAGTTATAGCACCATTCATAGCATCTTGATAATCAATAACACCAATCTCATCTTCATCTGCAATCATAATATTTCGTGAGTGAAAATCTCTATGAACAAATACACCTTGTGGTTGTTCTAAAATTATATCTGAGATTTTATTTAGTGTATTTTTTATTAATTTTTTATCCTCTACGAGTAGAGATAATTTTAAATTCTTTTCCAAATACCACTCTTGCATTAAATCCATTTCAAAATGTAAAAACTCTTTGTTATAAACTAAAAGATTTGTAGTATCAGCTTTTTGCATATCTACTATAACATCAATAGCTTTTTCATAGAGGCTTTTAAAATTTTTAGTATCTAGTATATTTAAATAGTGAGTATTCCCAAAATCTTTTATGATTAGGAATCCATCATCTAAGTTTTCTTCTAAAATTTCAGGTACATTTACCCCAACTTTGAGCAGTCTTTTTGTAACATCCAAAAAAGGTTTTAATGAGTCTTTTTCTAAAGAACTATCCATAAGTAAAACTGTATTTTCATTCTTAGTTAATCTATAATATTTTCTAAAACTAGCATCTGCTGAGGCAATACTTAGTTCATAGTTTTTATAAGGTGTTGTTTTTAACCAAGCATTTATTTTATTCATAAATACAACCAAGGATTGTATTTTCACTTGCTCCAGTTACAGTTTTTAGCTCAACTTTTTGCTTATGTACTCTTTTATAAGCAAGCCACGCAAAAGCCATAGCCTCCATGAAATCGCCACTTATTCCACACTCATCACTACTAACTACTTCAACACCATTAAGCTCTACATGTAGAGAATCCATAAGTGCATTGTTTTTTGCACCACCACCACACATAATGAGTAGTTTAGTATCTGTTTTTTTAACTTCATCTGTAATGCTTTTTACAGTGAGCGCAAGTAGAGTAGCTTGAATATCTTGAGGTTCTAATTTTTTGCAATTTTGAAGTTGTTTTTCTAGCCAAGCTAAGTTAAAATACTCGCGCCCAGTACTTTTTGGAGCAGGAAGTGAAAAATACTCATCAGCTAACATCTGATTTAATAACTTTTTAATAACTTTTCCACTTCTCGCCCACTCACCATCTTTGTCATATCTGAGTTGTTTTTTCTTACCTATCCATAAATCTAGCAAGACATTACCACAGCCAGTATCATAACCAAGAAGTTGCTCCCCAAGTATGCTAATATTAGCCATTCCACCAATATTTACAACTGCTACTTTTGTGTCTAATCTTGAAAATATATACTTATGAAAAGCAGGTGTAAGTGGCGCACCTTGACCACCAAGGGCAATATCTTTTTGTCTAAAATCACTAACAACACTAACACCTGTTATAGTTGTTATTAGTGAGCAGTTAGCGAGTTGCATAGAGAATGGGTACTCGCCATTTGGTTTGTGCCAAAGAGTTTGACCGTGGAGTCCTATTGCTGTAACTTTATCTTTATCAATGCTATGTTTTTGCATAAAAGAGTTTATGGTTTTAGCATATATTTCACCAAGCTTAGTGTCTAATTCGCCAATAAATTCTAAATCAACTTTAGATATTATTGAGTTTAATATATCTTTTTTTAAAGCCTCATCAAACATATATTCTTCATAATAAATAAGTTCAAAACTATCTTCTTTAATTTGACAAAGAACAATATCTATACCATCAAGGCTAGTACCGCTCATTAGTCCAATATATAGTTCACTCATTAAATTATTTTAACATGCCAAGGTTCAAATCTAACGCCATCTGAATTGTTATGGGTGTAGCGCATCTCTATGTAGTCAAGTTTTTTCATAGCTTCAAACTCATCAGTTCTAGCAAAGGCAGATGTGAAATTTCTTGCACCAAGCCCTATTTTGCCAATATCAAAGTCACCAATAGTATGAAAAGAGTGAGATGGTGGGGCAATGTCTCTTGAGGCTTGAGTTATGTTTGCATTTAATTTTATTAGCTTATTTGAGTAAAGATTTAGTTGTTTCATTACATTTCTAACACCAGAAGTTAGGTAAAGGGTATTACCAATATCGCCAATAATTCTTTTGTAGTCTTGTGTTGAAGTGCCTTTAAAAATATAATGCCCAGTTCTAGGAACTTTTATAACATCTTTTTTATTTATTTTATTGTTAATATTGTAGCAAGTTCGTTCACCAAAAAAACCATATTTTGAAGGGTTTTCATTAAACAATTTGTCTATAAGTGCGAGTTCATTAAAGTTAAAAGCACCTATTTTAGAGTTTAATTTTGCAACTTTTAAAACATCATCATAAGAGATAAGATTGAAGTTTGCATAGCCAACATGATGTTTTACTTTTGTTAGTTTTTTATTCATAGATATTAAAGATTTGTGTTCTAATTGAGATAAGAATATATCATCATTTTGTAGCAAATTTGCGTTTAAAGATGTCGCCGTTAGTGCTGATGAATAAAGTAGAAAATCTCTTCTTGTCATATCTGTATCTCTTATATTAATTAATTTTTAATTATAACCATATATTTTTTATGTTTTGCTTTTATTCGTCATTCTGTACTTGACACGGAATCTAACTGCATAATCAAAAAAGAAACTACTGTCCCAATAACTATTTGATAAGAAAACCCTACATGTAGAGAAAAGAGATATGGTTGAAGTGCTAACACAGTTACAAAACCACCAATAAGTGCAAAAAGAACAGTTCTTTCACTCCCACGACTTGTAAAAACAGCAGAAAAATAAACACCCAAAAGCCCGGTATATGCAAAAGCCATAACACCAAGAGCAAAAGATAAAAGTCCAATGTTTAAGTAGTGTTGCCAAATGTAAGAGATCATAGCCATTATAGATAAAATAACAGCAAAAAATAAAACACCAAGTCTTGAAGCTTTAACAAAATGTGCCTCATCAACTTTAGCATGTTTTTCTTTATATGGTCGATACAAATCCTGCACAGCTACAGAACTCATAGCACCTAAAACAGAGTTAGTTGATGAGAGTGCTGCTGCTATGGCTCCAACTGTAACAAGCCCACGCAATCCCTCTGGCATCTCATTTAAAATGTAGTACATAAATATAGTTATTTTCTCGCCAGAAAAATTTTGAATAACATCTGCTTGTTGATAATAAACAAACAACAAAGCCCCAATACTTAAAAACAAAAGCACAACGGGAATACTTAAAACTAAAGAGAGTATTAAAGATTTTATAGCGTCATTTTTATTTTTACAAGCAAGGGTTCGCTGAGTCATATCTTGGTCAAGTCCAAAGGCTGCTACATTTAGTAAAAACCAACCAGTAGCAAGTGGAAGGAGAGAAAATTTACCATCAAAAGAGCTATCAAAAAATGTTAGTTTATTATGTTGTTGAAGTGTTGAGATTATATCTATATTTTCTAGAGAATAGTAAAGAAAAACTAACACTGCCACACCAGCTCCAACATAAGTTACAGCTTGAATGATATCACTTAGTATTATTGAACGAACCCCTCCAAAATAAGCATAAATCAATGCCCCAAAAACTAAAAGAAGTACAGATATACCTACATTAGTAAATGTTATATCTGAGAAAAGTATCATACTAATCGCTAAAGCACCAATGTAAAGCCTAGCCCCACTAGCTAAAACTCTTCCTAGTAAAAACATAACCCCAGCATACTGTTTTGCCTTAGTCCCGTAGCGAATTTCTAAAAGTTCATAAACTGTAACAGCCTTCATTTCATAAAATCTTGGAACAAAAACAAAGGCTACAAATATAACTGCAGCCAGACCAGAGATGTAAAAACCAATAAAAGTAAAATCTTTAGCATAGGAGTATTCAGGTGCACCTAAAAATGTTGCGGCTGATTGAGAGGTTGCAAGAATTGAGATTGCAACTGCTGTCATACTCATTCCATTTTTAGATAAGAAAAATTCTTTAGAACTAGTGATTTTTATACGAGAAAATAAAAAAGAGCTAAAAGCAAGTGTTAAAAAATAAGTGCCAAATACAAACCAATCAAGAGCTGAAAAAGCACTTTGCATTTGCTAGTTCTCTACATGTAGAGTAGATATTCTTTTGTTTGATTCTTTTATTCTAGAGAGTGAAATTTTTCCATCTTTAACTTGTTGTAAAATCACTTCAACAAGCTCATCTATATCTTGCGAAGCTAATTGATTTCCAAAAAGTAGTATATCTACACCAGAGTTTATACTCAGAGTTACAGCCTCTTTTAGTGAGTAATGTTTTGAGATGGCTTTCATTTGCAGATCATCACTAATTATAACTCCATTATAGAGCATCTTTTTACGAAGTAACTCGGTGTTTATTTTGTATGAAAGCGTAGCTGGATATTTCTCATCAAGATTTTTGTTAAAAACATGTGCAGTCATTATCATTTTAACTTTGCCAGTTTTTATAAGCTCTTTGTATGGTTCTAATTCAATAGGACTCCAAGTATTTGTAATATCCACAAAACCCTTATGAGAATCGCCCAAAGATGAGCCATGTCCTGGAAAATGTTTTAAAACACTCAAAATATTTCGTCTCTCAAGTCTATCCATAAAAACACCAGCATGCATAATTACATCTTTTGGATTAGCCCCATACGAGCGTTTTAGTTTATATATTACTTTATTTTTAGGGTTTAATGCCAAATCAACAACAGGTGCAAAGTCGCAGTTTATTCCATTTTCATGTAAAACTTGTGCTAAGTTCTCATAAGTTCGACCAGTCATATAAGCATCTAACTCCGATACAACTTTAGCAGAACCAGTAGCTTCAAAACCATATTTTGGTTTTAGTCGTGCAACTTTTCCACCCTCTTGATCAACTGAGATTATAAGTGGATTATTTGAAAATGCTTTTAGATTTTTTGTAAGAAGTTGTAGTTGTTGTGGATTTCGTATATTTTTAACTTTTTTTCTGTCATTATAAAAACGGTCAAATAGTATAACACCACCAAGATTGTATTTGTTTATCTGTTTTACTATTTTACTGTTTTTATCTATAGCTTCATCATCAAATCCAACAATGAGCATACGCCCAATCATCTTTTTTAATTTATCATCATCGGGGAGATTATTTGCACTTAAGCTAGATAAGCCAAGTGCAAAAATAATAAATACTAAAAGAAAATTTTTCATCTTAAAATGATTTAGTTTCCTCTTGAACCAGGTTTAATAGCTTCACTTCCATCTTTACAAAGTGGACAAGCATCTGGTGCATACATCTCAAATGTAAAATCAGCTAAAGCAAAAAATGGAATATCTTGAGGAAGTTTACAGTTGTCTTTTGTAGTTATATCGCTATGCTCTCTTTTACAAAAACCACGATTTGCTAGTGCTGCTGCTCCAACAATTTTACCACCAAGCTCTTTTACAACTGCAGCCGCTTCCATAGCGCTTCCACCAGTTGTAATAATATCTTCACACATTAATACTTTTTCATCTTTACTTACTTCAAAGCCACGGCGAATATTCATAACACCATCAACTCTTTCAGCAAATATAAAACGAACATCAAGAGCTGTTGCAAGAGCAAAACCAGCTATAAGTCCACCAAGTGCTGGTGCGCAAACTGTGTCTATCTCAAGTCCGCTATCTTTAATCTGTTTTGCTAGTGCTTGGGCAAGAACTTTTGCAGTTTTAGGATCTTCTAAAACCTTTGCAGATTGAAGATAAAACTGTGAATGGTTACCTGAACTTAGTTTAAAATGCCCCTCTAAAAGAGCATCAGCGTCCATATATACTTTTTTAATATCCATAATTATACTTTTAAAATTTCAGCTTCTTTAGCTTTTAAGATAGTTTCAATTTCACTTGTAAATTTATCAGTAATCTTTTGAATTTTATCTTGTGCAGATTTAGATTCATCAGCTGTTACTTCTTTGTCTTTTTCAAGTTTTTTTACTTGGTCATTTGAGTGTTTTCTGTCGTTTCTTATTGAAACTTTGGCATTTTCACCCATCCCTTTCATCTGTTTTACACTCTCTTGTCTCTGCTCAACTGTCATAGCTGGAAAAAATAGTTTAATTTGCTCACCATCGTTATTTGGAGTAGCTCCAACATTTGCAGCACTAATTGCAGACTCTATGTCTCCAAGCAGTGGTTTTTCCCATGGATTTACAACGATTGTTGTAGCATCTTGAGCGATTACTGAACCAACTTGGTCAAGTGCTGTCGGTGTTCCATAGTAGTCAATTTTTATATTATCTAAAACAGCAGTAGTAACTTTACCAGTACGAAGTGTTTTAAAATCTCTTTGCATATGGTCTATGCTTGATTTCATCTTTGTTTCACATGCATTAAATATTTCGTTTAGCATTCTGATTTCCTTAACATTTAAAAAATAATTTTGGATTATACAATATCTATGATTAAAAAAAGGTTTTTCAAGTTCTCAAGCAAGAGCTTGAGAGTTTATATGAAAGTTTATTTATTTTGTAGCTGGTGCTTCTGGAGTAGTTACAGGAGCTGTTGGAGTTGTTGTAGGTGTAGTTGGAGCTACAACATTTGTACTCTCAACCATATTATCAACTACTGAATCTTGGGCAGTTGCTGAATACATGTAACCTAAAGTAATAGTATTTACAACAAATAAAAATGCTATGATAAATGTAGCTTTAGAAAGAAAAGCATTTGGACCTTTTGCTCCAAAAACAGACTCATTTGAGCCACTATATGCGCCAAGACCGATGCTTGAGCTTTTTTGTAGTAGTACAGCTATTACAAGTATTACTACTAAAATGATTTGTACAATAAGTAAAAAACTAGTTGTCATGTATATATCCTAAATATAAAAAGTTGCGAATTATACCTAAATAAATTTTATAATACAATTTTAGATATAATTTCAAAAAAATTTCTGGAATATAATGAATATTAAAAATATAGTTTTCACTTTAATTATTGTAGCATTTATATCTGTGCTGATTATGAAGCAAGAAGATTCAAAAGTTGATACAACTCAAAATAAGCCAACTATTGCCCTTTCAACTTTTTCACTTTATGATATTGCAAAGCATATCGTTGGTGACACTGCGGAGCCTTTTATGATTTTACCATTTGGAGTAGATGCGCACTCTTACGAGCCAAATCCTTCTCAGGTTGTAAAGATTTATAAAAGTGCATTAGTTGTTTATTCTGGGGCTGGACTAGAACCTTGGATAGATGGTTTTGAATTTAAAAATAAAGCTATAGATATGTCGCTACATGTAGAGCTAAAAGAATTGCAAGGGGATGATCATCATCATGAACATACGCATGATAGCTCAATTGATCCTCATTATTGGCTTGATTTTTCAAATATGATAAAAGCAACAAAAATTATAACCAAAGAACTTGTAGCGCTTTTTCCAAAAAACAAAACTCTTTATGAAACAAATAAAGATAAATATATAAAAATGCTAGAAAATTTAGATAAAGATTACGCAAAACAACTCTCTACATGTAGAGCAAATACAATAGTACTAAATCATAATGCTTTTTCATATGTTGCAAGTAGGTATGGGTTTAAAGTTGAATCTCTAAGTGGCTTGTCGCCAGATGCACAGCCAAGTGCAAAAAGTATGGTAGAGTTAATTGAGCATGTAAAAGAGTATAAAATAAAAACCATATTTTTTGAAAGTTTTGTAAGTGATAAAGCCATTAAAAGCATAGCAAAAGAGGCAAAAGTAAAAGTTGATGTACTTCAACCCCTTGGAAATATTACGGCAGATGAAGCTAGACAAAATCTTAGTTATGAAGATATTATGAGAATAAATTTACTTAAATTATCTAAGGCTTTAGAGTGTCACTAAGCTTTAAAGTACCTATTTTTGATATTAAAAATCTCTCTTTTTCAGTAAAGGGACAATCAATATTATCAAATATTTCATTAGAAATTTTTTCAAGTGAATATATTGCGATTATTGGTCCAAATGGTGGTGGGAAAACTACACTCATTCGTATGCTTTTAGGATTAGATAAACCTAGTGTTGGTGAAGTTAAAATTTTTGGGCAAAAATTAAAAGATTTTAAAAAATGGCATAAAATTGGTTATGTACCACAAAGAGCATCACATGTAGACAGTTCTTTTCCTGCAACAGTTTTAGATATTGTAAAAATGGGACGAACATCTCAGCTTGGTTTTTTTAGCGCATATACCGAGCAAGATGAAGCATTTGTTTACGATGCTATGCTTAAAATGGATGTATTGGATTTATCAGATAAGATGGTAGGTACGCTTTCAGGTGGGCAAAGACAAAGGGTTATGATTGCACGAGCTTTGGCGTCTAAACCAGAGATTTTAATTTTGGATGAACCAAATACAGGTGTAGATATGGTTTCACAAAAAAACTTTTATGCGCTATTAAAAAAATTGAATAAAGAAGATAATATAACAATAGTTTTTATAACGCACGATATTGGTGTAATTGCTGATGATATTGCAAGACTTTTTACAATAAATCAAAAAGCTACAATTTGTAATGATCCAAAAAAAGTTCTTTCGTGTGAAGATATGAGCGAACTTTATGGAATTGATGCGCATCTAATTCATAATCATAAGCATGGACATTAAAATGTTAGAGATGCTTTCTTATGATTTTATGCAAAGGGCTTTTTTAGCGGGAATTATTATTGCTATTTTGGCTTCTGTAAGTGGGACTTTTGTAGTACTTCGTCGATATTCTATGATTAGCGAAACTCTAGCTCACTCCGCCTTAGTTGGTGTAGCAGTAGGGCTTGTAGCTGGATTCAATCCACTTTGGATGGCAGTTATTGTAGCAATCCTTTCAGCTTGGCTAATTGAGTATCTTAGAAGTGAGTTTACTCTTTATTCTGATGCAGTTTTAGCAATCTTACTTTCAGGTTCACTAGCACTTGCTGTTATTATAGTATCACTTGGTGGTGCATTTAATAATTCATTATTTTCTTATCTTTTTGGCTCAATTTTATCTGTTAGCACTGAAGATGTTATAACTATTGCTATTTTTGGAACAGTTGCTCTTGCGTCACTTTTGGTTTTTTCAAGACAACTATATTTTATAGCTTATGATGAAGAGGTAGCTCAAACATCTGGAATAAAAGTTAAATTTTTAAATTTTTTATTAGTAAGCGTTGTAGCTGTTATTATTGCTCTTTCTATCCGTGTAGTTGGTTCTCTACTAATTGGTGCATTGATGGTAATACCAACTGTAGCCGCACTACAATTTCGTGTAGGTTTTTTTAAAACAGGACTTATATCTTTATTCTTTGCACTTATTTCAGTTATAACTGGTATGACTTTATCTTATTACTTTTCACTTCCATCTGGTGCAACCATAGTGCTTTGTGTACTTTTTATATTTATTATTTCATTGGTAATAAATAAAAAATGAAAATAAGCTCAGAATTCTCAAAACACGCTTTAACCTACGATACTTACAATGTTATTCAAAACAAAGTTATAGATAAGCTTCTTGAGAATGTTGAGCATAAACCACAGCATATTTTAGATCTAGGTTGTGGAAGTGGAAGTTTATGCAAAAAAATAGACTGGAAATATAAGCACTTTACAGGTGTAGATTTTGCAGCTGGAATGTTAGAGCTCCACCCAAAGAGTAAGAAAATAGAGTGTATTTATGGTGATTTTAACGATAAAACACTTTTTGAAAATCTTTCAACTTACACTTATGATTTTATTTTTTCAGCCTCAGCACTTCAATGGGCTAATAATTTAGATGTAGTTTTTTCAAATATAAAAAAAATAAATGCACCAATAGCTTTAGCAATTTTTAGCTCAAACACTTTTAAAACTTTAAATGAAACAGCAAATATAAAACCACTTCTTAGAACTGTTGATGAATTGAAAAAATTACAAAAAAAGTATTTTAATGCAAAATTTGAAGTGCAAAACTATAAACTAGAGTTTGAATCTACAAGGGATATGTTTAGATATATTAAAAAAAGTGGAGTAAGTGGAGCGAGGAAAGTACTCTCTTATAAGCAGAGTAAAAAACTTTTGAAAGAGTATCCGTTAAATTATTTAGAGTTTGAGGTGGTGTTTATTTACACTAGACCCTGAATCAAGTTCAGGGTGACGATATCGCTTTGTTATTGTGAATTTGATTCTAACTTTCTGCCATTTTGAACATACCTCTTAGTCATTTTGAATATACCTCTTTGTAATTCTGAATCTAACTCTCTGTCATTCTGAACATACTTCTTCGTCATTCTGAACTTGATTCAGAATCTAATCTGTAAACTCCAATAAATAAACCCCATCCCCATCACAAACTTCACCATCTTGAACAACCTTAGCAAAAATTCCTCTATCATTTTTTAACAATGTTGGTACCTTTACATCTATAGTAGTTAGATGATTACAAATAGTACAATGTTGCGATATCTCTAAAATGGCACTACCAATCTTTAGTTTTGTGCCTACATGTAGAGAATAAGGGTTAAAGTCCATTAAAATATTTTCCCCTAAATAACCAAATGGCATCTCAATGCCATAAGTTTTTACTAGATCATAACTATCTCTAGACGCTATTAGCACAGAGCGTTCAATATTTTTAGTGTAAAACTTATCATTTTGTACGCCATCTGAATCTAGAAGAAGTTTTTGCTCTAAAAAACGCTCAGAAGTCCCAGATTTAGAAGTAAAAAGTTTTAAAACTGTACCAACTTTTTTAGCTGACATGAATTACCTTCGTATTTATATAGTGCAATTCTAGCATATTGTGTAATAATGTCAAAATGTGAGAAAATTATTACATTTTTTTAGTTTTTATTGACAAATAAGGAAAAGTTGCTATATAATCGTTATCTTGCATTTTGTACTATGCATATTTTATATTGTACTATGCATACTATAAAATCTACAAGATAATATAAGGAGGTAGATATTAATGAGTAAAAATTCTGAAAATAATTTAGAAACTACTAATAGTAGAAGAGATTTCTTTAGAAAAACTGCTGCTTCTGTTAGCGCTATTGCTGCTGCTAGCATTATGGCACCTGCTAAACTTTTAGCTGAAGATGATCACAACATCATTCATCATGTTGAATGGGGGACAACTTTAGGGGATGAGTTAAATAAACACCCATATGGGATTCCATCAAAGTATGAGCATAATGTTGTAAGAAGAACTTCTTCACTTATGTCATCTGCTGGAGACATGCACGCTGCTGTTTCAATGAGTCCATTACATGAGTTAGAGGGTATTATTACTCCAAATGGTTTACACTTTACGCGTACACACAATGGTGTTGCACATGTAGACCCTAACAAATATAGACTAATGATTCACGGTTTAGTTGAAAAACCTATTGTTTTAACATTAGAACAACTTAAAAAATACCCATCTGAATCTAGAACTCTTTTCTTAGAGTGTCCTGCAAATGGTGCTGCTGAATGGAAAGGTCCACAATTTAACTCTTTACAATTTGTAAAAGGTATGATGAGTAATGCTCAATGGACTGGTGTTCGTTTATCAGTAGTACTTGATGATTTAGGTCTTAAGCCAACTGCAAAATGGATGTTAGCTGAAGGTAGTGATGGATCTGAAATGTCTCGTACTATTCCAGTTGAAAAAGTACTTGATGATGCAATGATTGTTTGGGCTCAAAATGGTGAAGCTTTAAGACCAGAACAAGGTTATCCTGTTCGTCTTATGTTACCAGGTTGGGAAGCTAACTTATGTGTTAAATATCTTAAGCGTTTAGAATTTGGAGCAGAACCTTGGTACTGTAAAGAAGAAACTTCTAAATATACAGTTCTTACTAAGAGCGGTAAAGCTATTCAACATTTCTATGCATTAGAAACTAACTCTATTATTACATCTCCATGTCCTGAAAAACCATGGAAAGATTTAGAAATTGGTGAAATGATAGAAATCGAAGGTATTGCATGGTCAGGTCAAGGTACTATTACAAATGTAGATATCTCATTTGACGGTGGTGTTAACTATGTTGAAGCTCAGTTAAAAGGTTTAGTATTACCTAAGTCTTGGACTAGATTCTCATATATGCACAAATATGACGGTAAACCATTATTATTACAATCTCGTTCTATGGATGATGGTGGAAATGTTCAACCAACTGTATCTCAAGAAAAAGATATTATTGGTGTAGAGGGAGTTTATCACAGAAACTCTATTGTTACTTGGGAAGTTAAAGCAGACAACTCAGTTCATAATGTTCAAGTTAGAACAGATAATTGTCCAGCATAGTAAGGGAGCAAAATATGTTTAAATTAAATAAAAAACTAATAACAACTAGTGTTGCTTTAACTCTTGCTTCAGCACTTTTCATGACAGGTTGTGGTGGTGCAGATACTGACACTTCTGCAAAAGCAGAAGTAAAAGGTAATGGACCATATAATGCAACAAGAGACGCGATAGATGGTGGTGTTACTTATCCAAGAGAAAATGGTGTAGAAACTGCATATCGTTATAATACTCAAGCAATGAGTAAACTTAACTATGGACGCAAGCCAACTGCAAACGAGCTTAAAGCTTGGGATACAGATATTATGCCTGATGGTACTGGTATGCCAATAGGTAAAGGTACTGTTGAAGAGGGTGATGAGTTATATGAAGAGCAATGTGCTTCTTGTCATGGTGAATTTGGTGCTGGTGGTAAGGGTTATCCTACTCTAAGTGGTGGTTCTATTGATTCACTTAAAAATCAAAGAACTTGTCCAGGTATGGATGCTCCTAAGAGAACTATTGGTACATATTGGCCAAAAGTTTCAACTCTAATCTGGTATATTCGTGATGCAATGCCGTATTCACATCCAAAATCATTAACTAATGATGAAATTTATGCAATGACTGCATACCTATTATCTGCTAATGATATTACTATTGATGGTCAAGAGTTAGATGATGAGTTTGAATTAAATCAAAATAATATCATGAAAGTAAAATTACCTAACCGTAATGGTTTCGTTCCTGATATTGATGGACCAGATGGCATAGAAAATGTAAGAGCTTTCTTTGCAGATCGTAAAAACTACGGTGCTGTTGGTACTCGTTGTATGAAAGATTGTAAAAAAGAACCAGTATTAAGAATTGGTATGGAGATTACAAATGTAGTTCCAGCTTATTCAACTGTTCGTGATTTACCAAAAGAGGTAGAGGGCGCTAGTGCTAAGTCTGCAGCTGAAAAAATGTATGATAAAGCTTGTTCAGTATGTCACAAAACTGATGCAATGGGCGCTCCAGCTGTTGGAGATAAAGATGCATGGGCTGATGTAATAGCTCAAGGTATGGATACAATTAAAAAACATGCAATAGAAGGTTTCGGTGGTATGCCTCCAAGAGGCGGTACTGAATACAACGATGAGCAAATTACTGACATTGTTAAATTTATGGTAGAATCAAGTAAGTAAAAACTTACTTGATTTACCAAACCAATATATAAAGGAAATAAAATGGAAAGAAGAAAATTTTTAAGTTTAGGTGCAGTTGCTGCTGCAGCAACTATATTACCATCAGCTGTAAGTGCAACTGATTTTAGAGTAGAAAAGCCTGCTGCATGGCAAGCTGAAGGTTCAGCTGAGGCTATCAAAGCTTTATTTGGAGATATCACTCCAATTGAAGGTAAGATTAAAATGAAAGCTCCTAAGCTTGCTGAAAATGGTGGGGCTGTTCCTATCGGTATGAAATCAAAAGTAGAAGTTACTACTGTTGCTTTATTTCAAGATGCAAATCCTCGTTCTGCTGTTGTAGTATTTGAATTAGGTGAAGGTGGAGTATTTGACCTTAAAACTAAAATCAAAATGAGAAAAACTGCTAATGTAACTGTTGTTGCAAAAGGTACAGATGGTAAGTTTTATTCACATGTACAAAAAGTAGAAGTTTCTATTGGTGGTTGTGGAGGTTGATTTAACCCTCACTACTCATTAATAAAATATAAAAATAAAATAGAAATTAATTAAAGGAAAATTATGAAAGTAAAAGCAAAGTTAAAAAAAGGCGTTGTTTCAGTTAAAGTTTTAGCAAAAAGCCCAATGGCTGGTAAAGAAGAAGCTGCTAAGAAAAAAATTGATGTTGAGTTTATTACTCACATGACAGCTACAGTAAACGGTAAAACAGTATGGGAAGCATCAACAGGTCCTTTCCTTTCTAAAAATCCATATATGCAATTCGTATTCAACCCTGAAAAAGTTGGAGCTAAAAAAGGCGACAAAGTTGAAGTTAGCTGGGTTGACAACAATGGTAAAACAAAAAAAGGTGGAAAGAAAATCAAATAGATTTTCTCTCATCTTAAAAGCTTTTTATCCTGAGTTTTCTCAGGAAGGGCTTTTTAAAGATTATATTTGAGATATTAAAGATATTTTATATATATTCTTTCGAGAATTAAACATAAAAAAAGGGAAAATCTATGTTAAAAAAGATTATTAATCCACTAGTAGTATCTGCAGTAGCATTACTACCACTTATGAGTGCTTGTTCTTCTGATTCAAAATCAGAAACAAAAAATGCATCACAAACTGCTAAAAAAGAAGTAGCAGTTGCTAAAGTAGGTCATGACTATAATGTACAACCTAAAAAAGTAGCTGAGGGTATTTGGTGTATGTTTGGTGCATTAGATGCACCAACTAAAGATAATGGCGGTTTTATGTCAAACTCATGTTATATTCAAACTAAAGACAGTTGGGTATTATGGGATGCTGGAGCAACTTTTAAATTTGCAGAACAAGCTTATGCGGCGATGAATAAAATAGTTCCAAATCTACCGGTAAGTACTGTTATTTATTCTCACGAACATGATGATCACTGGTTAGGTGGTGGTTATTATAAGAAAAAATTTGGTGCTAAGCTTATTGGTACTAATTTAATTGCTAAACATTTTAAACCTGGGCATGAAGCTGAGACAAGAATGTATAGAATTCTTACACCTGAAGAGGTAGAGGGTACAAAAATTATTGCTCCAGATGTAAGTTATGAAGATGGTAAAGATTTAGAAATTGGTGGACTAAAAATGAAATATATCTCATTAGGTCAAGCTCACTCAGAAGATGATTTCCTTTTATATATCCCTTCAAGAAAAACTGTATTAGCTGCTGATGTTATTATGAACGGTAGAATTACATCAAACAGAGATGGTTCAGTTTTAGGACAAATAAAAGCAATAGATACTGTAAAAAACCTAAAGTGGGATATTTGTGTTCCAGGTCATGGTCTAATCACAGATAAAACTGCTACAGATGAGTCAACTCTTTATTTCAAACTTATGAAAGAAAGAATTGTTGCAGCACTTGATGATGATGTTGAAGCAACTGAAATTAATGAAGTTGTAACTCTTCCAGAATTCAAAGATAAAGCAATGTATGACATGTTAAACTCTAACAATGTATCTGCTGCTTATACAGAACTAGAGATGGCTGACTAGTCAATCTCATCCTAGCCTCTACATGTAGAGGCTAGACATTACTATTAACTCACTCTATCATTCTATACTAAATATTATCATCCTGAACCCAATCGTCATTCTGAACGCAATTATCATTCAGAGCAGAAGCGTTATTCTGAACACAAGCATTATTTGAACGCAATCGTCATTCTGAACTTGATTCAGAATCTCCAATCTTAGACCAATAACACTTTCTTTTCTAAATTATACAATTCATATCTAATGTATTTAAAATTCTCACTATACTCAATATTATTAAGCTTATAAAGCTCCTCTAATACCCTTGCTGATTCTTGTGCGCGTTTAAAATTAGCAATTATAATACTCTCTATACCTGAACGATTAAGTTCACTTTTAATAGATGAACGAAGTACATCATTTTGAGTATCTCTAAATTTTAGTAGGTGTATAGTTTCTTTAACTTGACATAGATGACGAAGTTCTTTTAGTTTTGAAGATAGTTCTTTGTTATTATCTCTATAACGAAGTATATCCTCAACAACTCTTATGCCTTCTTTTAAGCGGTTAAGATTTGCATCAACAACCCGAAATAAAT
>Ga0256827_10000867_pt1 | contig 18995 bp, 14 predicted proteins | sample CV84metaG_FD_185977 | JGI IMG/M metagenome (GOLD analysis project Ga0256827, IMG submission 185977) | Hydrothermal vent microbial communities from East Pacific Rise, Pacific Ocean - CV84 | ecosystem: Environmental > Aquatic > Marine > Hydrothermal vents | place: Pacific Ocean: East Pacific Rise... | reverse complement strand
CTACTTAATGATTTTATCATAAAACTTAATGAAAGAGTTAAAGAAAAGGTCTCCTTTTAACATATAACCTTCTTTTGTAAAATGTATTCTGTCGCGTTTCATTAAATGATTGTTATACCACACTTGCGAAGAATTAAAACCACCCATAATTTCGTATAAATCCCAAACTGCCGCATTATATTTTTTTGCAAGTTCCATTATAACTTCTTCTTGCAATGCTGTGTTTTTATTTGGATATTTTTTGTACAGATAATCATCGTTCGGAACAGTAATCATTATAGCTGTGTTAGGATTTGCTTTTAAAATACGCTGTATTAGTGTATCATAATTATTTTTGTAAACATTTTTATTGAATTTTGTTCCATAAGCATCGTTTGTTCCAAGCGAAAGTATAACCATATCTGGTTTAATTACTTCTAAGTTTTCTTCAAACATATTGCATTTCAGAAAAGATGGAATGCTTGCTCCGTTTACACCAACTGCATCGTAAATAATACCGGGGTCGTCGGTTTCAGATTTTATTCCATAAAGTTCAAAGCGTTTTTCCAAGCTGTCGGTTTTAATTATCTGTATTCTGATAGTATCACAGTATTTTTCAAGATGATATTCAGAATAATGTTTCTCAGGAAAATCTATTTTTGTTACCAAGCTGTTTGATAGAACATTTACCTCGTATCCAATGCTATCGCTTAAATTATAGAAGATTTTTATTTTATTGAAATCGTAAAGCGGATAATTTTCTCTAGAATAAATTGTTATTTCAGAAATACTATCGCTAGTGCTTACTTGATATCCAGACAGACCAAAATTACAATTTGTTTTTCGTTGAACATTTTTGCAATAATTCCATTTACTTGTATATTTTACCACATAATTATATGGGTTATTTGTTTTAGCCATTTTAAATGGAAAAATAAAACCTCTACCACCGTTTAGTCCGGGATAAAAACTTTGCATTCGTTCTCTCATTCTGTTTGTGTAAATATCTGCTTGAATATGAGAACCGCCAATGTGTACAATTTCTAATTGACCTTCACCTTTAAGAATTATGTTTTTATATTTTGTAAAAAAATCAACAAATCTAGTGCTATCTCCGGGAAATTTCAGAACATTTTTCTTGTAATTTATAAAATCGTAGAATTTTATTTCGTAAGGATATTCTGGTATTTGGGCATATACACTCCCAAACGATGAAAGTAATATTATAAGTAATATTTTATTTAGGAATGTCTTTTGCATATAATTTTAATTCAAATTTTATAAACTATATTCTATATTTTTTTCTTTATTTTCATCATATTCATCTAAAGCTTTTTCTAATGCTTCGTAGAATTTCTCTGCAATAATTTTTGCTCCCTTATGCGAAAAATGGATATAATCTTTTGCTGCTAAAGGTGGCTCAGAATTTACCCAAGCAGGCATTGAGTTTTCTCCGCCCATAGCTTCAAACATATCCCAATAAATATAACCTGCTTTCTTTGTTACTGCCTTCATTTCTTCAATAACCAATGGTAGCATTGGGTAAGAAACAAATTCGCCATCAATATTTTGCGACATATCAGCAGGGCCAATAACTATTATTGGAATTCTTTTGTTTAGCTTTTTAAACATCTTTAGTTGTTTGTAAAATGCATTACAATATCTTTTAACTCCACGTTCAGTTTTAATAAATGGAATAGCATTTCCTCCGTATTCTAAAATAACCATTTTCACGTTTAGCATATTAAACATTCTACTGTACGAACTGTAATAAATACTTGTGAAATCGGTTCCCGAAGCTCCACGCATTGGTATATTGTCAACAACAATACCTCTTGTGTTTTCGAGTGATATTCCATAAATATCAGGGCTATCTTTACCTGTGAATTTTATACTTAATTCTTTTGGCGATTTTTTTAAATACCATTCCTTAACTTGTACAGATTTTTCGGTGCCAAGCTTATCGAAGTGTACGAGTTTTCCATCGGCATAAACTTCGGCAAGTACAGGTTTGCGAGAGTTTCCGTAGAATAATCTTACTTTATTGTAGTATCTGTCGTTTCTGTATGCAATATTAGAACGGCTAAACTTGATACTTGCCTCGTAAGCTGGTGTGTCAGCTTGCATTTTGAGTGGAGCAAATCTAGAAAAAGTTCCCATTGCACCATAGTTTCTATGTGTTAAATTTGAGTCTCTTCTGCCAAAAATATTATATCGTTTCCAATTTCCTTCAATTTCTTGTTTTACAGAAAATGATTCCGCCAATTTATCGGCAGCAACAAGCCCATTGCCAGAACCACCAAAGCGTTTCTGCATTTTATATCTTAAATATCCTGTAATTCTATCTCCTTCTATTTGCGAATCGCCGTAGTGTAGAACGTGAGCTGTTTTTTTGCTCTTTTCCATATCTTCAAAAAAGTTATAAAGCAGAATTCTGCCAGCTTCACTATAAATTAGTTTTTCAATCTTTTTTTCTCCATTTTCTTCAGTTTCTTGAATTTTAGTCGGTAATGTATCTGTTTTGTTATCAGATGTTTCAGGTTCGTCTATTTTGATGTTTACAATTTTAGAAATATCGGCATATTCTGTTTTCTTGTTTTCTAATAAAGAATTAAATGAAATAAATTTTATCTCATAATTTTCTGATAATTTTATATTTCCGTTTGCAAAAGGAATAGTTAGCAGCAGTAAAGCAAAAAGTGTACTTACTACAAAAACTAATATTTGCCACGGTTTTATCATAAAAAAAGAATCAATTTTAAGAATTCTGCAAGTTAAGAATTTTATCTTGTTTCAAAAATATTTATTTTTTGATTAATTACTTTTTAAGCTTATAATTTCTGAGATTCATCATAGGTTTCTCGAAAAAATAATAGACAATTGTAGAAATAACAATTACAATTATCCAATATATTATGTACTTAAATAATCCATCAAATGAGGAGCTAACACTTGGTAAAAACTTTTTCATAAGACTTATAACCAGCATATTTACTAAATACATTGAATATGAAATTAAACTAATATGTGTAATAAATTTACCAAAAGGAGATTTAAAATTTTCTATTGATGATGCTAAAGGTAAAAGAAGCATTGCCCCAATTGTAGTTATATTAAAAAAGAAAGTTTTTGTGAAAAAATGGTTTTGGTCAAATGTAAAGTAGTCAATTGATAATATCATTACTAAACCAATAATAAAAGCTGGTATTGAAATCTTTTTCCAGAATTTTTTATAATAGAAGCTTATGTAAGCGGCTAAAACTCCGTATATTATAGTGTCTAGTCTCATCAGTATTACTTTCCTGAATTTTACATCCCACCAAAAAGAATTTACATATTCTCCAGAGTGAATAATTCTGTAAATTAGGGGTAGGGTAATTAGAACAATAATACTAAGGAGTATTCCTTTTTTTGATTGAAATAAGAATAAAAAGATGATTAAACTAATAGGTAGAAAAATGTAAAACCATTCTTCAACTGATAAACTCCACGATTCCCAGAAAAATCCGATTAGAGGCTGAGAAAAGTTCTGGAGAAACAAGAAATATTTATAATCAAAGTGTTTAAAAGTCCCATCTGTTATTGAATATTCTACTAGTATTATATTTATTATTAAGAATAAATAATAGTTGGGTAGTGTGCGAAACCAACGTCTTTTCCAAAAAATTAAAGTGTCTTTTAAAGAAAGTTTATAGTTGTTGTTATGAATGATTTTAATTAGAATTCCACCAATTAAAAAACCACTTAAAACAAAAAACATTTCAACTCCATCCATTAATGATATCCATGTTAAATCATCACCAAAAAAACTTTTAAGTAGAAATTTTCCATGAGAATTTACAACAAGTATAATTGCAATTGCTCTAAGTATATCTAAACCATAAACTCTTTTGCTGTAGTTTGGAGTAATATTCATTTTATGCAAAAATAAGATGCAAAATTAGGGCAAATTAATCGTTGTAATCTTGTTTTAGATAATCGCCATAAGAACGTTGATACTCCTCGTTATTTCTAATTAGTACACTTTCCCAACCTGGGTTTGAAATTTCTCCTCTAATATCGGTGTGAACTAACTCGTAGTTTTCGCCAACAAGGTTTGGGTTATAGAAAACAACTCTTTTGTTACCTTGATTTGGTAAACTGTAGTAGTGCCAAATTTCGTAAGGATATGTACCTGGTGAGTGGTCTCGTTTACGAATACTATTTGGAGGTCCATATTTTAAAAATATTCTTCCACGGTCGGTTTCGTAACCTTTTTGTATTTGCGATGAATAGTTCTTGTTTACTGTATTTACAGCTGCTTTATACTTTTTCCATTCTCCTTCTGGGTCTACATTACTAACTCCGTACCAATACGAATAAAAGAATTTTTTCATTAAAATGATATTGTCAGTTTTTAACTGATTGTTTGCATAAGTATTTTCTTTTGAAGCCAATATCGGAAACAGACATTTAATATATTCCCTAATAGTATCTTTATTATTGATATTATCAACAAAAGTACCTGTAAGGTCTAGAGAGTCTACATTTCCAATTTTTTTATCCCATGTAACATTACTTCTCTGAAAAAACATCTTTGTTTCAGCAATTCGCTCATGGTTTTTATCAATTGCTTCAATAACTAGATTGTAGTTTCCACTAGGAAGCTTTTTTATATCAAGGGTTTTTAAAAGTATATTAATGCTTTTTGCTTTGTACCTTTCAGTTTTTGTATATTGGTCTAAAACTACCGATTTGTTTGTTGGCTCAATATAATAAGTTACAGCAAAATCTTCATCAGCATTTAAAACTTTATCCGTATTATACAGCTCTACAAGAAAAACAAGTTTTTCAATATTTGTAGGGAAATAATCTGAGACATAAGGCACTAAGTCGTAACCATATTTGGATATATTTGTTGTGATTTCAGTGGGTTTTAATTTTTCAACTAGTTCAATATCAGAAAAACCAACACCGCTATATGTAGGAATCGTTATTGTATCGGTATAATTAAGAGTATTAGTTTCATTGTATAAATCTTTCACTTTTATCTCAAAATCGTATTTACCCGGTTCAATACTCATTCGTTGTAAATCAACAAAATTAATTTTGTTACCAATGGAATCTTTTGCAGGAATTCCAGAGAGATTTAATTTTCTGAATTGCTTTACTTCGCCATTTTGTTTGTAAAGAATTGTAAGTTCAATTTTGCAATTGTATTTGCCATCGTCAGTTTTAGCATATTTAAATGTTTTACCAACAAATGTTGTATAGATTTCAGTATATGGTCCTTGTTTTGGATTCCAAAATGAAGATTGATAATAATAAACCTGTAATTTTTGCGAATTTGCAGCAAAAAATATGAAAAGAGCTGATAATAAGAATAGTTTTCTCATAAATGAAAATATATAAAAAATTAGAGTCTAAATTTATGAAAAATAATTGAATTTATCAATGATGAACATTAAAACAAAAAAATTAATGCAGTTTTGATCCAATTAAATGAATAAATTCTTCGCGTGTTGCTTCTTTCATAAATGCACCAGTAAAATCTGAAGTGGTTGTAACAGAATTTTGTTTTTGTATGCCACGCATTTGCATACACATATGTTGTGCTTCAATAACAACAGCTACTCCAAGCGGGTTAAGAGTATTTTGAATAACATCTTTTATTTGGGTTGTTAATCGCTCTTGCACTTGCAAACGGCGCGAAAACGCTTCAACAACTCTTGCGATTTTACTTAAGCCGGTAATGTAACCATCGGGAATATATGCAACATGTGCTTTACCAAAAAATGGTAGCATATGATGTTCACATAAAGAGTAAATTTCAATATCTTTTACAATTACCATTTGGCGATAATCTTCTTTAAATAAGGCTGATTTTAAAATTTCTTCAGGATCTTGATTGTATCCTTGTAAAAGAAATTGCATTGATTTTGCAACACGCAAAGGCGTTTTTTCTAAACCTTCCCTTTTATTATCTTCTCCAACAATACTAAGTATTTCTTTATAGTGTGCCGATAAATCTTCGGTAATCTTATCATCAAATCTATCTACTTTTGAGTATCCTTGCCCGTTTCCTTTATTCGAAATTATATCCATTACTCTTATTAATAATTATTAGCAACAAAGGTAAGTCTTTTTTGATAATGTACAATCTAAACTGTTGATAATAGTTTAGGTTGATAAGTATTTTTCTCATCTAATATTTTTTATTATAAATTTGAAAAATGAAAAGAACCCCATTATTATTAGCATTATTGTTTTTTATTAATTTTAGTTTTAGTCAAGAACTTGAGATTAGGTCTATAAAAAATCAGATAAAAGAAAAAGAGTTAGAGCTTGATAGCTTAAATAAATTAAAAGAAAAATATACTTTAAAGTATTTGCACTCAGAGTTAAAGGGATATGGCTTGCCACAGCTAGAAAATGGAGAAGAACTTATTGAACACAAAGCATACATTCTTGTTTATTCCGAAAAACACGAACAAGCTAAATGGGTTGCACATATCATTTCTAAAGAAATTATTGATGGTAATGTTAGCAGAACAAATGATTTTAGACCCGATACAATGATAAAAACAGGTTCGGCTGTTGAACAAGATTATTTTATAAAACATAAAGAAAATGGTAAAACAGTTTATGATGGATTTGGTTACGATAGAGGTCATTTAGCTCCATCGGCAGATTTTAAATGGTCTAAATCAGCATTGTCTGAATCTTATTTCTATTCTAATATGAGTCCTCAAATTGATGATTTTAACCGAGGTGGATGGGCAAAACTTGAAGGTATGTTGCGTAAATATGTTTATGAAAACAACGTAGATTTATTTGTTGTAACAGGTCCTGTTTTAACTGATGATTTACCTGTGATAGAGAGAGGTGTAAATAAAGTAAGTATCCCAAATTATTACTATAAAATTGCCTATGATAAAGAAAATAACAGAGCAATTGCTTTTCTTATGCCAAATCAGAATTTAGATTATCCTGTTGAGTATTATGCTGTTAGTGTTGATAGTGTTGAGGCAATCACAAAAATAAATTTCTTTTATAATCTTAATGATAGCATTGAAACAATAATTGAAAAACAATCTGATTACAAACCATTTTTGCCAGAGAAATCTAAAAACGATGTAGCTCCAATGAGGGTTCTGCCCAAAAATTGTTTAAATACAGTGCAATCTTATGCCGAGATTAATACAAATAAAAAAGTGAAAGTTTGTGGCACTGTTGTTAGTACTCATAAATCTCAAAAAGGTAATATTTTTATAAACTTAGATAAATCTTATCCAAACCAAATTTTTTCTATAACAATTTGGGCTTACGATATAATAAATTTCAGCTACGATCCTGTTAAAGAATTAATGGGAAAGAAAGTTTGTGTTACTGGCAAAATTGTTGAATACAGAGGAACTGCTAGCATGTATATAGAAAATGAAAAAGGAATTGAAGTTATTGATAATGAATGATTAATTTTTTAGTTTAAACTTTTTTTTATATTTGTATCTAAATAACTAAACTAGATAAACCTAAAATAACATGAAAAAAACTTTTTTATTTGTGGTAATTGCTTTGTTTACAAGCAATTTATTTTCACAAGATGTTTACAACGTAGATTCTATTAGAGATATAAATTTGCATTTTTATAATCCTGATTGGCGAGATTCTTTAGATTCTTATTATATGCAAGGAGTTGATAGTATGGAGTTTGCCGATGTAACAATTAATGGTATGAGTTTCGATAGCGTTGGCGTTCGTTGGAAAGGAAACAGTTCTTGTAGCCCTGGGCAAACAAAAAATCCAATGCATATAGAACTTGATTGGATAAAAAATCAAGATTATTATGGAGTAACAACATTTAAGCTTTCAAATTTATTTAAAGAGCCTAGTTTTGTTCGCGAAGTTGCTATGTACGAATTCCTTAACTGGTATATGCCTGCCTCACAATCTAACTATGTAAATGTTTATGTAGATGGTAGTTTACTCGGATTTTATGTTAGTACAAAATCGGTAAACAAAGATTTTATGGAAGAGTATTTTGGCTCTCGTAATAATCCTCGTTTCAAATGCGATCCATTACATTTCGTAGGTGCACCAGACCCAATACCTGGTTGCGGACCTCCACCACCTGATGCATCGGCTGCTTTAATGCTTTTTAGCCCCGATACTGCTTGTTATCAGTATTCATATGAGATGAAATCTGATTATGGCTGGCAAGATCTATTAAGTATGATGGAAAGAATTAAATTTGACTCTTTAAACGTAGATAAGAATTTAGATTTAGATAGAACTATTTGGATGTTAGCATTCGATAATCTTTTTGCAAATCTTGATAGTTATACTGGTTCTGGACATAATTATTATGTTTATGAGAACGATTCAAACAGATTTAATCCTATTATTTGGGATTTAAACGAGATTTTTGGAACATTTACAGAAGGAATGAGCCCAACAGAATTAAAAAATCTAAGTTTGTGGTACCATACAGATATGCCGCAAAGACCATTATTAAGCTCATTACTAAATATACCCGAAAATAGAAAAAAATATTTGGCTCATTATAGAACTTTAGTTGAAGAATTAATCGAAACAGATACAATTCTAGAACGATGTACTGAGTTACAAACATTGATAGATTCTTATGTTCAAGCAGATCCTAATAAATTATTTACTTATTCCGATTTTCAGAACAGTATTACACAAGATATTGGTCTTGCATTAGGTATTAGTCCTTTTCTATCGGGTAGATATAGCTTTGTAACATCAGATGCAGACTATAATAAAACACCACCAACAATTATTTCGGTTGTACCACCTACTTCGCAGCCATTATGCACTGATACAGTTACAATTTCTTTAGTTGTAACAAATGCCAATAATTGTATTTTGGGTTACAGAACAGGACGTTTCGATCCATTTATTTATGTGCAAATGTACGATGATGGTAATCACAATGATGGTGCTGCAAATGATGGTGTTTATGCTGCCGAAATACCTCCATTTCCTGCAAATACTCAGGTAGATTATTATGTGTATGCCGCGAATGCAGACGCAGGAGCATATTTACCTGTTCGTGCCGAGTATGAGTTTTTTAATTACATAGTAGCAGGCGAAACAATTGCCGAAGGAACAATCGTGATAAACGAGTTTTTAGCTTCAAACTCAACAATACAAGACGACCAAGATGGCGAGTTTGATGATTGGATTGAGCTTTACAATCCAACTGGCTCTGATGTTGAGCTAAAGAGTGCCTATTTATCTGATGATAATACCGATGTTTTAAAATGGCAGTTTCCTGATACAATTATACAAGCAAATTCTTACCTGATTATTTGGGCAGATAAAGACGAAACTCAACAAGGATTACATGCTAACTTTAAACTATCATCTTCGGGAGAAGCGGTTGTGCTATCTAATTTTGATGGTAGTGTAATTGATAGTATTAGCTACGGAGTGCAAACTGCCGACACAAGTTATGGTCGTTTGCCAAACGCCGATGGCCCTTTCCAAATTTTATTCCCAACATTTAGTGCAGAAAATTCTGCTCTTTCGGTTAGCGATTTAGAAAAGGAAAATATTTTTAGCTTATTTCCTAATCCTGCAAAAGATAATTTGCAAATTGTAATTAGCAACAATCATAACGCTAATGATATATCTGTTATTGACCTAACAGGGAAATTAGTAAAAAATATTTCTATTAATAACACAACAAACATAAATATTGATGTATCCGATTTAAACAAAGGAATTTATTTTATTAGAATTGGGCAATCTGTACAGAAGTTTGTAAAGAATTAGATTTTGTAGAAAATCTTAATTGAAAAAACCACCTAACAACTGTTTGTTAGGTGGTTTTTTTATTGAAATAAAAATAGTTTTAACATAGATGTATTATAAAACATATCCTATGTTTATTTTTATAATTATCTTTGATTTAAATTAAAAATATAAATACTATGAAACTTTTTAGAAATTTATTATTATTGGGAATTGTTACAATATTTTTTGCTAATTGTTCAGATTCTAGTTTTGAACAAGTAGGATATTTTAAACAAAATAAATATAGGGTGTTTACTTTCTATATTAATTCTTCAATAAAATATGACAAAGACAGTATCCCTAATGAATTATGGGAAAAGATAACTAAAGATGGAAAATCCCAAAAGCATACAGAAGGATGTCAAACACAGAGTTTTTATTACTTAAATAGATCTGATGCCCCAGATATAACAATGTTTGATAATTTTATTAATGTAGTTGATAAAGCTTATGATAATAAGCCACTGGCTGTTTATTTTAAAGATGAAAGAGGGAATGAAGGGTTAATAAAATATCCTGAACAATAACTAGAAATAAATACTTGATTCAATACTTAATTTGGTACCCAGCAATAAAAAAACCTCTCAATTAATTAATAATTAAGAGGTTTTGTTTTAACCTTGAGGTCTCGAGCGGATTCGAACCGCTGTACGAGCTTTTGCAGAGCCCTACCTAACCGCTCGGCCACGAGACCCATTGGGAGAGCAAAAGTAATACTTTTTTCGTAAGTAACAAAAAAATATTTTGCTTGTATGGTTGAATTTTGCTTCAATAGAGTATTTTTGCATAAATATTAATTTTTATAATGATTTATCCTACAGATTTCGAGCAGAAAATAGAGTTTGATATAATTAAAAATCAAGTTAAAAGATATTGTTTAAGCAATATGGGAACAGAGAAAGTAGAAAATATTTCTCTTATAACAGATTTAGATTTATTAAAACTTAAGCTATCGAAAACTGATGAGTTTAAAACAATATTAATAAAATACGATGAGTTTCCTACTGATAATTATATAGATTCTCGCGATATTATAAATAAAACTCAAATTACGGGAGCAATAATAGAAGCCAACGAATTGTTTTCTTTAAAAAAATCGCTAGAAACAATTAAGGCGATACTTCGTTTTTTCACTAACCACAAAGATGAATTTCCTGTTTTAGAAGGAAGTATAAAATCGGTTAAAGTTCATTCTTTTGTTCTCGATAAAATAAACTCAATAATAAGCAGTTCGGGTAAAATTAAAGATAATGCTTCGCCAGAATTAAATAATGTTCGCAGAGATATAAGGCACAAACGAGCAAGTATTTCTAAAGTCTTGAATTCCGTTTTAAGTCATGCAAAATCAAATGATTGGGTAGATAAAGATTTGTCGGCAAGTATTGTGAATGGCAGAACTGTTATCCCTATAGAAAGCACCTATAAACGAAAGATAAAAGGTTTAATTCAAGATGTTTCGGGTACAGGAAAAACTACTTTTATAGAGCCCGAAGAAGTTGTTGAGTTAAACAATCAAATTGTTGATTTAGAGCAAAACGAAAGGCACGAAATTTATAAAATCTTAAAACAATTTACCGAAGAAATTACTCCTTATGCCGATGATTTGCTAAGCTCTTACGAGTTTATGGCAGAAATAGATTTTATACGTGCTAAAGCGAAATTTGCTATTGCTACAAAATCTATTAAACCGGGTATTTCAAACAAAAAAATCATTAGTTTAAACAATGCTCGTCATCCAATTTTATATTTAAAATTTCTTGGTCAGCAACGCGAGGTAGTTCCTCTAAATGTTGAGATTAATGATAGGCAAAGATTAATTCTTATTTCTGGACCAAATGCAGGAGGAAAATCTATTGCTTTAAAAACGGTTGTTTTGTTGCAATATATGTTTCAAAATGGTTTGCTAATTCCTGTTGGTGGTGGTAGTGATTTGGGTATTTTTAATAATTTCTTTATTGATATCGGCGATGAACAATCGCTTGAAAACGACTTGAGTACATATAGTTCGCATTTAATGAATATGAAACATTTCTTAAAAAATGCCGATGAAAATACTCTTGTTTTTATTGATGAATTTGGAACAGGAACCGAGCCAATGTTGGGCGGTGCAATTGCCGAGTCTGTTTTAGAGGAGCTTAACAGTAAAAAACCTTTTGGTGTGATAACCACGCATTATACTAATCTAAAGCATTTTGCAGCTTTTGCCGATGGTATAGAAAACGCAGCAATGCTTTTTGATACAGGAAAAATTGAACCAATCTATAAACTTGATGTAGGAAAACCTGGTAGTTCCTTTTCTTTTGAAACTGCTCGTAAAATTGGCATACCCGAAAATGTTTTGCAACGTGCCGAAGATAAAGCAGGTAAAGCAAATATAGAATTTGATAAGCATTTGCGTCAGCTATTGCGCGATAAAAAATATTGGGAAGATAAACGATATCAAATAAAATCTAAGGATAGCAAATTAGAGAATATTTTAGAAAAATATCAGAAAGATTTATCAGAGATTAAAAAACTGAAAAAGGAGATTATAGCAAAGGCAAAGCAAGAAGCTGTTGATATTGTTAAAAATGCAAATCGTGAGATTGAAAATACAATAAAGCAAATAAAAATTGCAAATGCTGAGAAAGAAAAAACAAAAGAGATAAGGCGAGAATTCGAGAGTAAAAAGCATAAATTAAAAAATATAAAAACAGAAGATAATATTGTTGAAACTAAGTTGCAATCAGTAAATCAGCGATTATCTAAGTTTGAAAATGAGAAGCCAAAGAAAGTTGAGATTGATAATTCTATAATAAGAATATCTGACAAAGTTCGTTTAATTGAAAGCAATAATGTAGGCGAGGTTGTTGAAATAAACAACAAAAATGCAGTTGTAGCTTTTGGTAATTTACTTACATCAATATCATTAAAAAAACTTGAAAAAGTTTCTAATAACGAATATAAGAGATTGAATAAAAGTGGTGTTACCAAAAACACAACATCGAATTATACAATGGCAAAACGTGCAAACTTTACACCAAATATAGATTTGCGTGGCGAAAGGGTAGACGAGGCATTGAGTAGGGTAGTTCAGTTCATAGATGAAGCATTAATGTTTGGTTATTCTAATCTAACAATATTGCACGGAACAGGCACAGGAGCATTGAAACAAGCAATTCGTCAATATCTTAATACATTAGAATTTGTGGCTTCAGCAAAAGATGAAAAAATAGAATTGGGCGGAGCGGGGATAACAGTTGTTAAGCTGGATATTTAGTATTTATGCAAGTTCTACGAACTTGTGATATCATAAGTATGAGGGTTTTTACAATAATATATGCTCTACGAGCAAATCTAATTATAAATAGAGTTTAAATTTTGTATAAAGTGAAAACTTCGTAGAAGTTTCATTATTGTAATGATATGTATAGAGTTAAATATACCTCGTAGAGGTTTCATATGTCGTTATACTAATTATCAGACTAAGACTGATATCTCTTAATAACTTCAACAATATCTTCTTTAGTTTTTAAAGGATAAATATTCCCTTCGTAAGAATAAGAAATTGCGCCAGTTTCCTCAGAAACAATAAAAACCAAAGCGTCGGTAGTTTCGGTTAAACCAATAGCAGAACGATGACGTAAACCATAATTTGGAGGTAAATCTCTACGTTGAGATATAGGTAACAAACATTTCGCAGCAATAATTTTATTTCTTCTTATAAGCATTGCTCCATCATGCAATGGACTGTTTTTAAAGAATATGCTTTTTATTATACCTTTTTTAATATCTGCATTTATTACCAATCCTGTATCTACAATATGTTGAAGCTCAGATTTAATTGCAATAATAACAAGAGCACCTGTTAATGTTTTTGACATACTAACAAGCGTTTCTCCAAGTGTATCAGCATAATTATATACGATATCATCTTGTGAATTAGTGAAAAATCTTCGTATAGAAAATTTACCGGTTGATGAAATAGATTTTGAACCAATCAGTAAGAAAAATCTACGAATTTCCTGTTGAAATACAATGATTAAAGCAATTACACCTACTCCCATAAATTGACCTAATATAGTAGCCAATAAGTGCATATCTAAGTATTTAACAACTTGCCAAAGTAGATATAATGAGAAAATTCCAATGAAAATATTTACAGCAATTGATCCACGAATAAGTTTGTAAAGTTGGTAAAATAGAAGAGCTACCAGAATAATATCTAGTATATCAAGCCATCTAACCGTTATAAAAGCTGTAAGCATTTCACAAAATTAATAAAACTTATCATTAAATTAGCTTTCGTCTTATAAATTTTGAATTTTTAAGAAAAGTAGAGGTGTCATAATTTGTAGAGCTAAAACAAAGATTACCAAAAAGAATAACTGTAAGTTTCAATTTCGGTAGTATCTCCACTTAAATTTATAAAAGTTGATTTTATTTTGTTTTCTAAACTATCGTATTCTAATTTGTAATCAATAGAATTATATTCATTAAGAATATTTTGTCCATCGTAAAACCTTTTCTTAATTACATTATTTTCACTTAAATAATATATGTCTAGTAAAACATTAAGTCCGATATTGTGTAAAGGGTTTCTTAAACTATCATATTCATATTCAATCTTATAGTCGGGATACCATGTTGATACACTTGGCTCGTAATGAGTTTTTACTTCTTCTATTATATTATTTAAATCCCATGTATATTCTATTTTATACATATAAGAATTTGTATTTTCTATAATGCTTATTATTTTATCTCCATTATAAGTTAAAATATCAGATTGAACAAGATCAAAATCTCCTATTCCGTATGTATCATAATACACTAAAATACTATCTGCTTGATTTCCAGAATATGTTATTTTGTTTTTATAAGTTAAAGTATCTCCACTTTTATAACCATTAATAAGAATTAGTTTGTTTGTGTTATAGTAGCAAACACTTTTCCAATCTTGAGAATTATCGTATGCATAATTATTAAATTCTTGAACTAAATTACTGGAATTATAACTTATTGTTGTATATCTACCATCTTTTAAATCTACTCTAATCGGGTAATAATTTTGAGGAGTGATGCTAGTTCCGTTATCTGTTTGTAATTCAGTATCTTTTTTGCAAGAAATGAATACAAAAGAAGCAAGAAAAAATGTTATTAATATTTTTTTCATATTGTTATAGATTAATAATTAATAAACAAAAATAATATTTTTTTCTGTTTTTTTAATTTATACGATAAGTTTATGAACTTTTAACTTTCACCCGAGTTTTACTTTATGAACTAATTAAAAAAGTAAGTATCTTTGAGCTTTCTTATATTTTATGGATTTTACGATAACAAAAAAGGATAAAGATACAAAGGCACGTGCAGGAATTATAAAGACTGACCACGGCGAAATTAAGACACCTATATTTATGCCTGTTGGTACTGTGGCTAGTGTTAAAGCCGTTCATCAGCACGAGCTTGTTGATGATATTAAAGCACAAATAATTCTTGGAAATACATATCATTTGTACTTGCGTCCGGGAATGGACGTAATTAGTAAAGCAGGTGGTTTGCATAAATTTATGAATTGGGATAAGCCAATATTAACCGATAGTGGTGGGTATCAGGTTTTTTCTTTATCGGCAAACAGAAAACTGAGCGAAGAAGGAGCTAAATTCAAATCACATATTGATGGTTCTTCGCATATGTTTACACCGGAAAATGTAGTTGATACACAGCGTATAATTGGCTCTGATATTATGATGGCTCTTGATGAGTGTACGCCATATCCTTGCGATTATAAGTATGCAAAAACATCAATGGAATTAACTCATCAATGGTTAAAACGAGGAGTTAAACACTTTAAAGAAACCGAAGGACTTTATGGCCATTCTCAAACATATTTTCCTATAGTACAAGGTAGTACGTACAAAGATTTACGAGTGCAATCTGCCGAAGAAATAGCTTCTTACGAAATGGAAGGTAATGCAATAGGTGGTTTGTCGGTTGGTGAACCAATAGAGGATATGTACGAAATGCTTGAAATAGTGAATGCTGTTTTGCCTTTAGATAAACCACGTTATTTAATGGGAGTTGGAACTCCTGTAAATATTCTAGAAGGTATTGCACTTGGTACAGATATGTTCGATTGTGTTATGCCAACGCGAAACGGAAGAAACGGAATGTTGTTTACATCGGAGGGTATCATCAATATAAAAAATAAAAAATGGGAAACCGATTTTTCGCCTATTGATGAAAACGGTACTTCCTATGTAGATAAAACATATTCAAAAGCATATTTGCGACATTTGTTTAAGGCAAACGAAATTTTGGCTTTGCAAATAGCAAGTATTCATAACCTTGCGTTTTATTTATGGCTTGTTGGCGAAGCACGTAAACACATAGAACTTGGCGATTTTGGTGCTTGGAAGAAACAAATGGTAATTAAACTTGATACTAGACTTTAGTGCTAAAAAAGATAGACATATACATTATTAAAAAGTTCCTTGGAACATTTGCATTTTCAATTTTTGCATTTATATGGATATTGATAATTTTCGATTTATCGGAAAAAGTGGGCAATTTTATTGATAAAGAAGTGCCTCTAAATGCAATTTTATTTGAATATTATTTAAATTTTGTACCGTATTTTATAAATATGCTTTCGCCATTATTTATTTTTATTTCGGTAATTCTTTTTACATCTAAACTTGCTGCAAATACCGAAATAATTGCAATTTTAAGCACAGGTATAAGTTTCAGGAGGTTAATGCGTCCATATCTTTTTTCGGCAATTGTATTGGCAATTCTATCTTTTACATTAAACAATTATATTATACCATCGGCAAACAAAAGGCGCTTAGCTTTCCAAGAAAGATATTTGTTTGTGCCGCTACAAAATTGGGATAAAAACATACATAAGCAAATTGCAAAAGGAGTTTATATTTACATGGAAAGCTATTCGGTAAATGATAATATCGGATATCAGTTTTCTATGGAAAAGTTTAAGGATAGAAGGTTAGAAAATAAGCTAATTTCTGATTTTATTAAGTGGGATTCAACAAATAGCAAATGGACAATTCATAATTACAGAATTAGATATTTTGAGAAAGATAATAAAGAAAGAATAGTTAAAGGAAATAAAATTGATACAGTTTTACCTATAAGACCTGCCGATTTTAAGGAACGTGACGAAATTGTTGAGACGATGAACCTGAATGAATTAAACGCGTTTATTGATAAAAAGAAATTGCAAGGAGAAAGTAAGGTTCAAGCTCTTTTAGTTGCTAAATATCAACGCATGGCTTCGCCTTTTGCTGCCTTTATTTTAACCTTGATAGGGGTTTCTCTATCATCAAGAAAAGTTAGGGGAGGGATTGGTGTTAATATAGGGATTGGTTTATTAATAAGTGCTTCGTATATTTTATTTATGCAAATTTCTACAAATTTTGCCATTAGTAGCAGCTTAAGTCCACTTTTAGCCGTCTGGATACCAAATATATTATATTCAATTATTGGTATTTATCTCTATATTAGAGCTCCAAAATAAAGTTTGAATAAGCCGATATCACTAAGTTTTGTTATTATTTCAAAAAAAATATTCAAAAAAATAAATATTTATTTTAAATATTGAAAAAATTATTATCTTTGCACGCACAAAACAGGATGGTTTGGTAGCTCAACTGGATAGAGCAATGCCCTTCTAAGGCATAGGTTTTGGGTTCGAGTCCCAACCGAATCACAAAAAGGGCTTTTTTTAAGCCCTTTTTATTAGGACTTGTAGCATAACGGATAGTGCACCACGTTACGGCCGTGGCGGTTGGGGGTTCGAATCCCTCCAAGTTCACTAAAGCGAATTTCTTTAAAAAGAAGTTCGCTTTTTTGTTTTATAAATATCTTAAACCACCATTACGATGTGTTGCTGCTTTAAAATAAATACTAACTTGGTGAAATTGTGCTATAGATTTTGATGCAGGTGTTTGCATAATTGAAGGAGAATAAATTATTGATATACTTGTATTATAGGTTTCTATAATAAAACTAATATTCATTGAAAACACATTGTTATTGTTTGATAAATGCTTATAACCTATACCTATATTAGCTAAGTCGCTGTAATCTATGTTTATACCTATATAATTAAGCATGTTATAATAGTAGCTTATGTCAGATGGGTTGTAAAAGAACTTGTCTTGATAAGAATAATATAAAGTTGAATAGAAGTTATATTTGTATCTGTTTCTTATAAATGCTGTGTATTTTATAGGGATTTTATCATTATCTACAGGTAGTTTTGCTTGGTTTAAATGATTTACAGAAAATCCAATTTGATGTTTTTTGTACCCTATAATTGCTGATGCTCCAATATTTAATAATGTCTTGTTAAAAGATATATTGTTTGGTGAAGATTGAGTGTAGTCATATCTTTTAAGTAAGTTTGAGTAATCAATTTGATAATTTGTTGCACCAATATTTAATGCAGTGTAAGTATAAAAATAATTATCAAATCCTTTTTTATAAATAATAACTCCATCAATATTTAAATATTTATTTGAACTATTTATATAGTTATATTCAGAATTTAAACCAACAATTATATTATCGGTAGTTTTTACCAAGAAATTAAGATAAGTGCTATTTTGTTTATTATCCTTATTATAATATTCAAAACTGTTGTCGATTTTAATATTGTACCTTAAATTATTATTTGATGCTTTATTTAATAAATGCAAGTTGTGTGAATTTATATTGTAAATCGGCTCTTGCCCAAACAGAGCAACAGAACAAAATAATAATATGATGATTGTTATTTTCATTTTATAAAAAACCAACTCCTCTATTTATTACTCTATTAATATTATAGTGAAAGCCTATTTGGTGTAATTGAGCAAGTCTTTTAGAATAATCATTCATTATTGAAAAACTGTATGTTAGTCCAAATCCTCCAAATTTATAAGAAGCAGAAATTGAATACATATCGCTATTGTTTGATAAGTATTTATACCCTAAACTTGCATTTATATTTGGGTAGTAGAATTGATAATTTAAGTTTATACCAAAATAGTTTAACATGCTATAGTAATAATTAAAATCATTAGGATTATAATAAAAATTATCTTGATAAGAATAAGTTAATAATGAAGAAAAATCGCCAAAACGGTTTCTAATAAAAGCAGTATATTTTATTGGAACTTCATCATTGTTTAATGGTAAGGATGGAGAGTTAAGATGGTTTAAATAAACAC
>Ga0256827_10000866_pt1 | contig 19001 bp, 15 predicted proteins | sample CV84metaG_FD_185977 | JGI IMG/M metagenome (GOLD analysis project Ga0256827, IMG submission 185977) | Hydrothermal vent microbial communities from East Pacific Rise, Pacific Ocean - CV84 | ecosystem: Environmental > Aquatic > Marine > Hydrothermal vents | place: Pacific Ocean: East Pacific Rise... | reverse complement strand
GGAGTTGATGATAATCAGGATGCCTTTCCTCTAGATGTAAATGAAAGTATCGATACAGACAATGATGGTATAGGTAATAATGCAGATACAGATGATGATAATGATGGGATATTAGATACGATTGAAATTACAAATGGTACGAATCCTCTCAATGTAGATAGTGACAATGATGGAGTTGATGATAATCAGGATGCCTTTCCTCTAGATGTAAATGAAAGTATCGATACAGACAATGATGGTATAGGTAATAATGCAGATACAGATGATGATAATGATGGGATATTAGATACGATTGAAATTACAAATGGTACGAATCCTCTCAATGTAGATAGTGACAATGATGGAGTTGATGATAATCAGGATGCCTTTCCTCTAGATGTAAATGAAAGTATCGATACAGACAATGATGGTATAGGTAATAATACAGATACAGATGATGATAATGATGGGATATTAGATACGATTGAAATTACAAATGGTACGAATCCTCTCAATGTAGATAGTGACAATGACGGAGTTGATGATAATCAGGATGCCTTTCCTCTAGATGTAAATGAAAGTATCGATACAGACAATGATGGTATAGGTAATAATACAGATACAGATGATGATAACGATGGGATTTTAGATATAGATGAAATTAAATATGGGCTGAATCCATTGAGTGCATTAGATGCCCAAGCTGATTTTGATAGTGATGGATTTACAAATGCTATAGAAATCTCTGTAGGGTCTGATATACGTGATAGTACAAGTAAGCCAATATGGGTACCTATTCTGATGGGGAATATGATTATTTTTGTTCTAAGTTTTTAAAGAAAGTGGGGGGGGAGTTTTATAAAAAATAAGAATGAATAATCTATTAAATATATAGATGCTAAAGAAATAATTTATTATGACATTCTTTTGATATAATAATTAACAATAATTTTATATTTTAGGGAACTATATCAATGGAAAACTACATACTTTATGGTGTTATTTTAATTTTATTTATGATGGTACTGTGGCTTTTTTTAAAAAAAAGAGATGATAAATGTCTAGAAGCATTTATGAAATTTAATAACAATATTAGTGTGATTACTACGAGTAGTGATGACATCATCACTATAAATCAAGCAGGATTAGATTTTTTTGAATTAGAAACTGTGGGACAACTTTTAGAAAAACAAAAATATTTGAGTAAATTGTTTGATGAAATCATAGTAGATGATACACGGTATGTAGAAGGCAAGAAATGGGTTACCAAAATAGATAGTAAACTTAACATTAAAGTTAAAATGTATAAAAATAAATTAAGACAAGTATTTCATATGCAAGTGACCAAGGTAAGCAAAGAAAAATATCTTATTGTCTTTTATAATATATCTCAAATTATTGCAGAAAAAGAGGAGATAGATAGGAGAGTGGATAAAGATGAACTTACTCAAGTCTATAATCGTACAAAATTTAATAAAATTCTTACAAATGAACTAAAAACGGTTGAAATTGAGGGGAATCCTTTTACCCTTATTCTGATAGATATTGATAATTTTAAAGAGATGAATGATTCACATGGAAATACTGTAGGTGATCATATATTAATAGCACTTGCTGGACTGATTAAAAGTCAATTACGTCAACATGATATTTTTGCTAGATGGGATGGAGATGAATTTATTATATTCTCTAAATATACGATTGAAAAAAATGCTTATATATTAGCCAAACGATTAAGAGAGACAATTGAAGCATTTTCTTTTAATAATAAAATACGAATTACCTGTAGTTTTGGTATTACAGAATTCCAAACTAATGATACTACGGCAACAATGATAAAAAGAGCAAATAGTGCTCTAAAGCAAGCAAAAGAAAATGGGAAAAATACAATCTGTATGTAAAAATTCATTGAAACTTTTTTGTATATTTTAATGAGTATTACTTTATAGGTAATACTTTTAATATATCATAGAATCGAGATATTTTATCTTATAAATATGATATAAAAGGGAAAATTAATATGCAAAAATTAAGTTATAGTTTAGTGTTTATTATAACACTATTGTTAGCAGGATGTGCAGATGCAGGTCAGGATAAAATTGTGAGACCGGCTACTACAGTCGTACTTGATGGGAATGCAAGTAGTGCTAGTGTTGGAGGAGAAATCAAGAAATATAAGTGGCAACAGATAAGTGGTATAAAAGTAAAAATATCCAATAACAAGAATAAAACTATCAGATTTACTGCACCAGCAGTAAGAACGAAAAAGACATTAATATTTAAATTAATAACTACAGAAATGGGTGGACATCCTAATAAATTTGTAACTTATGATTGTGTGAAAATAACTGTAGAACCAAGTAATGGAACAGATATAACACCACCAGTGATTACACTAAAGGGTGATCGTAATGTAACAGTTGCTGCACATAGTGATTGTTATATTGAAACAGGTGCAACAGCAGTCGATGATGTAGATGGTAATGTAGATGTAAATATGACTGGAATACTAAATAGAGATACAGTTGGTACGTATATACTTACCTATACAGCAAAGGATAGTGCTGGTAATATTGCACGTGAACAAAGGACTATTACTGTGACGTCTGATGATGTAAATGATACAAATATTACAGTACAATCAATTTCTTATGGAAGTGGAAGTGAAGGAGCTATTATAATACATGAGGTTAATCTTTCTGAGGTAACTACAGTACAAACAGTGTTTGATTATAAGATTAAAGATGAAACGGCAATGGCTAATGTAGATTTTAATGCTACTCCATCATTTAGTAATGATGGTATAACTTTCGATTCTAATCATTCAACGATTACTGTACCAGCTGGTATCAATAATTTTGAAATTCGTATAGAAACGTTTTACGATTTTATTTTTGAAGTTGACGAAACTTATACTATATCGTTAGATGACAAGCCTGCTACAGGAACTATCTTGGAAACTGTTGGAAGTGATACGAATACTACAGTAAAATCAATCTCTGATGATGTATCAGATAGTGTTGATACTGCAACTTATAATGTGGTAATGACTGGTGAATTAAATGAGTCTAAAGAGTATTCGTTTTCTATTACAGGAGAAACTAATATCACAACGCCTCAACCAATCTTTAGCAATGGTGTGACATACAACGCTGAAACAGAAACCATAACTGTGCCAGCAGGTGTAGTTGACTTTAGTATATCTGTAGCAGTAGTGGAAGATGTAGTACATGGAAAAGAGAAATTTACTATTACGATAGATGGTGTGAGTAATCATCCATGGATAGAACCAATTGATCCAATTATAATAACTTCAATAACATCAGCTTCTGTAGTAGAAGGTGGCATACTTACTCATAACGTAACTATGAGTGGCGCATCAGCAACAGATTTAGAGTATGACTTTAGATTAGAAGATACTACAACAACAGCAGGAACAGACTATGAGACAACCTATACATTTACAGATGGTGTTGTGTTTGCCAATGGAAAGATCACAGTGCCAGCAGGTGTGACAAGCTTTGATGTAAAAGTAACTTCATTAGAAGATGCTATTTATGAATGTGCAGGGCCAGAAACATATAGCATCACAGTTGGCAATAAAACTGCAACAGGTACTATTGGAGGAGATGAATGTCTATCTATGATAGCTTCCGTGACTTCAGCTTCTGTAGCAGAAGGTGACATACTTACTCATAAAGTAACTATGAGTGGCGCATCAGCAACAGATTTAGAGTATGATTTTAATATTGCAAATGTAACAACAGCAGACAATGATTATGGTACACCAACATTCGATAATGGTGTAGAATACGAGGCAACTACTGGAAAAGTAACCGTACCAGCAGGTGTAACAAGCTTTGATGTTAACGTCACTTCACTAGAAGATGGTATCTATGAAGCAATACCAGAGACATATAACCTTACAGTAGGTGATAAACCAGCAACAGGTACTATTACAGATGGTGGTACACCAATTTTCACAGGAGTAACTTCTGCTTCTGTAAAAGAGGGAGAAGTACTTACACATACGGTAACAATATCGCTTGCATCAACAACAGCTGAAGAGTATAATTTAATATTAGAAGATAATACAACAACAGCAGGAAGTGATTACGAGACAACTTATGTATTTAGTAATGGTGTAACATATGTCAATGGAAAAGTAACCATACCAGCAGGTGTGACAAGCTTTGATATCAATGTAACATCATTAGAAGATGGTGTGTATGAAGCAACACCAGAGGTATATAACCTTACAGTAGGTGGTAAACCAGCAACAGGTACGATTGTAGAGACTGTAGGAGGTGAAACAAATGCCACAGTAAAATCAATCTCTGATGATGTGTCAGGCAGTGTTAATACGGCAACCTACAATATAGTCATGACTGGTGAATTAAATGAGTCTAAAGAGTATTCGTTTTCTATAACAGGAGAAAATAATATCACAAATCCTCAACCAATCTTTACCAATGGTGTGACATATAATACTGAAGCAAAAACAATTACAGTACCAGCAGGTATAGTTGATTTTAGTATATCCGTAGCAGTAGTGGAAGATGTACTACATGGGAAAGAGAAATTTACTATTACGATAGATGGCGTGAGTAATCACCCAGGGATAGAACCAATTGATCCGATTATTGATACGAATAGTACACAGAATGAAAACAATAATAGTGGGACTTTTGAAAAAGGTCAATATGGTGATATCAATCTCACCGTTGACTGGTCTGTACCAAATGGTGCAGTATTTATAGATATTAGAGAAGATTGGGAAAGAATAGAAGCTCGTCCTACAGGGGCAGTAGGGGGAGCTATATATGGTAACCAAAGTTTTGTTGACGATGTACGAAAAATAGTCAATAATGATACACATAAACATATTATTCTTATTTGTCATTCCGGTTCTAGAACTACAGGAGCTGCAGAACTTCTGTCTAATGCAGGTTTTTCAAATGTATGGCAAATAGTAGGGGGGATGATGAGTTGGGAAGAATTAAAACCAAGTGAAATTCTTACAGGACCTCTCTAGAAAGTATAAGTAACTATCTTTAGTTTTTTATATCATACAATCTCGTGGGGTTAAACTTGTGTTTACCCCTCTTATTTGATAGTAGGTTATGAAGTCTGCAACTTACGCTAGCTTATCTACTATCCTAATGCTACCCCTTTTAATCAACATTTAGATAAAATCACCCTAAAATAGACTCAAGTATAAGAGTAAATTAGGACAAATAAATGAATATTGATACGAAAGCATTGGCAGAAAAATATGGTACGCCATTGTATGTGTATGATTTTGATTATATTGAAAACAGATATACGACACTCAAAGATGCTTTTGCAGGTAAAAAATCGATTATAAACTATGCAGTTAAAGCAAACTCTAATCTCTCAGTGATAGCACATTTAGCAAAACTTGGGGCAGGAGCTGATTGTGTGAGTATAGGGGAAGTAAATCGTGCACTTACAGCAGGTGTAGATAAATACAAGATTATTTTTTCTGGTGTGGGAAAACGTGATGATGAAATCAAAGAAGCTTTAGAAAAAGATATCTTAATGCTCAATCTGGAGTCTGAAGCAGAGATGAAACGTGTAGAGATGGTGGCACAAGATCTTGGTAAAGAGGCACGTATCTCTATCCGTGTTAATCCAAATATTGACCCTCAAACTCACCCATATATCTCTACTGGACTTCATGAAAATAAGTTCGGCGTGGAAATAGATATGGCGAAGCGTATGTATATTTATGCAAACAAGTCAGATTTTTTGAACCCAGTTGGTATTCATTTTCACATTGGTTCACAGCTTACCAAACTTTCACCTATTCAAGAATCAGCCCAAATTGTAGCTGATTTGGTACGTTCACTTAAAGCGATTAAAATTGATATTAAATTCTTTGATGTGGGTGGAGGTATTGGTGTAGTGTATGATGATGAAGTGACGATTGCAGCAGTAGATTATACACAAGCTATTTTCACTGCTGTCAAAGGATTGGATGTTACACTATTGTGTGAACCAGGACGTTATATGGTGGCCAATGCAGGTGCATTTTTTACCAAAGTATTGTATGAAAAAAACAATGATGGGAAACGTTTTGTCATCGTAGATGGTGGGATGAATGATTTAATCCGTCCAAGTCTTTATAATGCATATCATAAAATAGAGGCTGTAGGTATAGACACAAATGTGGGAAAAACGCCAGCAGATGTCGTGGGACCTGTATGTGAAAGTGGTGACTTCTTTGGTAAAGATGTGCCACTTCCACCATTAGAGCATAATGATCTCATAGTCGTACACTCGGCAGGGGCATATGGATTTACTATGGCATCAAACTACAACACACGTGCAAAACCAGCAGAGATTGCACTGCAAGGTGGAGAAGATAGACTCATTCGTGCACGTGAGACGTATGATGACCAAGTTAAATTAGAGTTAGAGTATTTGCAAAAATAAAGGGACAATATGACTTTAGATGAGTTAAGATTAAAAATAGACAGTATTGATGATACACTTCTTAAACTCTATAATGAGCGAATGGAGTTTGTACATCAAGTAGGTGAACTTAAAAATACTACAGGTGCACCCATATATCGTCCAGAGCGAGAAAAAGCTATTTTGAATCGTCTCAAAAGTCAGAATGATGGTAAATTAACGGATGCAGCCATTGATGCTCTTTTTTTAGAGATGTTTGCCGTAGCACGTAATCTAGAACTCCCTGAAGGTGTAGCATTTTTGGGACCAGAAGCCAGCTTCACCCATCAAGCAGCTGAGAGTAAGTTTGGTGCAATGTCTGCGTATTTGCCTATCTCTTCTATAGAAGGTGTATTTCGTGAAGTGCAAAAGGGTACAGCAAAGTTTGGCGTCATTCCTATAGAAAATTCTTCTAACGGCATAGTAAGTGATACGATTAATTGTTTGGATGAGTACACTCTTAAAATCATTGCTGAAGTGATGATAGATGTGCATTTTGCATTTGCCACGCTGAGTGAAGAGTATAAGCAAATTACAAAGATTTACTCTAAAGATATTGCCTTTGGGCAGTGTCGTAAGTTTTTACAAGACCTCGGACTAGACAATGCAGAGTTAGTACCTGTAGAGTCTACAGCCAAAGCAGCTAAGTTAGCAGCACAGGATGAACACGCAGCAGCTCTTTGTCCGTCTATTGCTGCAAAGCTTTATAACTTGCCTATACGTTTTGAAAATGTAGAAGACAATACCAACAACAGGACACGATTTTTCATTATCTCTAATTTTGAAAATGAAGTATCGGGTAATGATAAAACATCTATGTTGGTCAGACTCTCAAATGAACCAGGTTCATTAGTAAACTTTTTAAATCATTTTGAAGAGGCAGGTGTGAATTTAACAAAAATTAAATCACATATTGTGGGTGGGGATTCTATTTTCTTTATAGAGTTTCATGGACATAAAAATGATGAGAAGATACAAGAGATTTTGAACAAATATACAGATGAGATAAAAGTATTGGGCTCATACGTAAAAGAGACGGATGATGTATAGAATAGATAGTAAGTAAGTAGGGAGAAGGTAGTAATGAAATATAATAAAGTTTTAGAAAATATAAAAACCTATGAAGCAGGTAAACCTATAGAACTAGTGGTACGTGAGTTTGGGATAGCTCCTGAAGATGTAGTCAAGCTAGCATCCAATGAAAACCCTATAGGCACAAGCCCTGCTGTGAAACAAGCGATTATTGATAACGCAGGTAAAGCACATCTTTATCCTGATGACTCTATGTTTGAACTCAAAGATGCATTGGCATCAAAGTATACAGTGAATGAAAAGAATATTATTATAGGGGCTGGTTCAGACCAAGTCTTAGAGTTTATTGCTCGTGCTGTGTTAGATGAAAACTCTTCGGTACTTATGTCTGCAGTAACATTTGCCATGTATGAGATTTATGCCAAGCAGATGGGTGCGAAGATTTATAGAACGGCAAGTTACGAACATAAATATGATGAGTTTATAGAAGCCTATCGTATGCACAAGCCAAAAATCATTTACCTCTGTACTCCTAACAATCCTACTGGAGATGCTACGAGTAAGGAAGAGGTACTTAAAATTATTAATGCAGTTGATGAAGATACACTTATTGTCCTTGATGGTGCCTATATGGAGTATGCTGCTGCAAAAGAGAGCAAGTATGCTATGGAGCCTAATGATATCTTAGCTTTTTCTAATGTAATCTATTTGGGAACATTTTCTAAGGCCTATGGTATGGGTGGTATGCGCATTGGATATGGTATTGCTAATGCTGAGATGATTGAAGCACTCTATAAAATGCGACCACCTTTTAATATCTCTTCGCTCTCATTGGCAGCTGCGATTGCGGCGTGTAAAGATGAGAGCTTTGTACAAGAATCTATCGCTTTACACCAAGAACAGATACAGCGTTATGAAGCTTTTGCCAAAGAGAATGAATTTGAGTATATAGAGAGTTATACGAACTTTATTACGTATCTATGTCCAGAAGGCATGGACTCAACCAAGATAGCTGATGCGCTGCTTAAACGTGGTGTGATTATACGTAACCTTGCCTCTTATGGTATGAATGCGATACGTATTACCATAGGGACGCAAAGACAAAATGATATCTTTTTTAAGCATTTTAAAGAACTCATATAATGAATATCAAAAACCATACAGTAGAAGAGTTACAATCATTAGCATCTGATATTAGACAAAAGATACTAGATACTGTTAGTAAAAATGGAGGGCATCTCTCTTCTACCATGGGTGCAACAGATTTGATAGTGGCAATGCACAAAGTCTTTGATGTAGAAAAAGACCCTTTTATCTTTGATGTCAGTCATCAAGCTTATGCACATAAACTACTTACCGGACGTTGGGATGACTTTGATACTTTACGTCAATTTAAAGGATTGTGTGGGTACACCAAACCTAGTGAATCAAAGTATGATTATTATATAGCGGGGCATAGCTCTACCTCTATTTCACTAGCAGTGGGAGCAGCTAAAGCCATAGCCCTCAAAGGTGAAAACCGAGTACCTGTAGCATTTATAGGAGATGGTTCTATGTCTGCAGGGATGGTCTATGAAGCTCTGAATGAATTGGGAGATAGAAAATATCCCGTTGTAATTATTCTCAATGATAATGAGATGAGTATTGCTAAGCCTATAGGGGCAATTAGTAAACTACTTTCACAAACAATGGCAGGATCTTTTTATCAGAAATTTAAAGGTAAAGTTGAAAATGTACTTGAACATTTACCTGAAGGTGCTTCGTATATGGCAAAGCGTTTTGAAGAGTCTTTTAAGCTTATTACACCGGGTATTTTATTTGAAGAGCTGGGGGTAGAATATATTGGCCCAGTAGATGGGCATAATATTGAAGCGCTAATAGAGACGATGGAAGTGGCCAAAGCTTTAGGTAAACCCGTGATTATTCATGCACAAACTACCAAAGGTAAAGGGTATGAGATAGCAGAGGGTACCAAAGAACATTGGCATGGTGTAAGTGCGTTTGATCTTAAAACAGGTATGGCTCCTAAAAAAGATGGGGCAAAGGCAGCCACAGCTATTTTCTCTGAAATGTTAGTATCACTTGCAGATAAAGATGATAAAGTTGTAGGTGTTACAGCAGCGATGCCGTCTGGTACAGGAATGACTGCAGTGATGGAAAAATACCCAGATCGTTTTTGGGATGTGGCTATAGCTGAGCAACATGCGGTGACTTCTATGGGACCTTTGGCAAAAGAGGGTTTTAAACCGTTCTGTACTATTTACTCTACCTTTTTACAACGTGGTTTTGACCAAGTGATTCATGATATTGCACTGATGGATTTGGGTGTGGCTTTTGCATTAGATAGAGCAGGAATAGTAGGGGAAGATGGTGAGACACATCAAGGAGCATTTGATATCTCATATTTGAGAGGTATCCCAAATATGACACTCATGGCTCCGTATAATGAAAGTACAATGAAGCTTTGTATGGTGTTTGCTAAAGAGTATGATCATCCATGTGCTTTTAGATACCCTAGAGGAGCCTTTAGATCTGAAGATAGAGAAAGCCCAGCCTATGAGTTAGGAAAATCTGTTTTACTCCAAGAGGGTGAAGAGATACTCTTTATAGGGTATGGTAATGGTGTTGGACGTGCAGAACAAACAGCGAAAGAATTATTTACCCTTCGACAAGCTCAGGGAACGGTTACTGAGCCTGCCGAAGTAGCAATCTTAGATTTACGTTTTGTAAAACCTTTAGATGAAGAGATGCTGATAAGTCTTAGTAAAGCATACAAAAAATGGTATGTATTCTCTGACTCCGCTAAAATGGGTGGGGTAGGTTCTGCTATTTTAGAACTACTCAGTGAGAAAGAGATTAGTGATGTGGCACTCACTTCATTTGAATATGATGATGCATTTATCACACATGGTAATACTAAGCTTGTAGAAGAGAGCTTAGGGATACTCCCCGAGCAATTAGCAAAAAAAATAGTGTAGCACTTCGACAGACTCAGTGACCGAATATTATTGGTGGCTGAGCTTGTCGAAGTCAATTGAATTTAAATAAGTATCTTTAGAGATATTTTTTTAAGTTCAGTGACAGTGAACAAATACTTTCAAGGAATAAAAAATGGCTAACGAATACATTTTTACAAGTGAATCGGTAACCGAGGGTCATCCAGATAAAATGGCTGATCAGATCTCAGATGCTATACTAGATTATATTATCGAACGAGATCCACAAGCTAGAGTGGCTTGTGAGACGTTAGTGAGCAATGGTTTTTGTGTTATCGCAGGAGAACTAAAAACAACAGCGTATGCACCGATGCAAGAGATTGCAAGAGAGGTCATAAAAGATATTGGATATACAGATGCAAAGTATGGTTTTGATTATCGCTCTGCAGGTGTACTCAATGGTATAGGTGAGCAAAGTCCTGACATCAACCAAGGTGTTGACCAAGCTTCTGGTGAGATTGGTGCAGGTGATCAAGGACTTATGTTCGGTTATGCGTGTAAAGAGACGCCAGAGCTTATGCCACTGCCTATCTCACTTGCACATAAAATTACTGCAAAACTTGCAGAGGTTCGTAAGAATGGTACTGTCCCATTTTTACGCCCTGATGGAAAAGCACAGGTTTCTGTGAAGTATGTAGATGGAAAACCAGTGGCTATTGATACGATTGTAGTTTCAACGCAGCATCATGATAATGTAAGTTTAGAGCAAGTACAAAAAGCAGTACTTGAAGAGGTGATTAAGGCAGTGATACCTTCAGAATTGATGCATGATGATATTATTTATCATATCAATCCAACAGGGCGTTTTGTGATAGGTGGTCCCCAAGGAGATGCTGGACTTACTGGTAGAAAAATCATTGTAGATACTTATGGTGGTTCATGTCCTCATGGTGGGGGTGCCTTTTCTGGGAAAGACCCTACAAAAGTAGACCGTTCTGCTGCGTATGCAGCACGTTATGTGGCTAAAAATTTAGTTGCATCTGGAGCATGTGAAAAAGCAACACTGCAGATAGCTTATGCTATTGGTGTAGCAAAACCAGTTTCTATTTATGTAGATACACATGGTACAGCCAATGTGGAAGAAGCTAAGATTACAGCATGTGTGCAGGAGTTGTTTGATCTTACGCCCAAAGGTATCATGAAAGAGTTAGATTTGCTTAGACCGATTTATAGAAAAACCGCTGCTTATGGACATTTTGGTAGAGAAGATGTTGATTTTACATGGGAACAAACACCTCGTATAGATGAGATAAAAAAGTATTTAAATATTTAAGATAATATTCATTATCAACTGATTCATTTTGCTCTGTTGAGAAATGGTGTTTCCTAGCAAAAAATTGAAAAATTCACTATCTATTAAAGATTTATTTAATTTTTTTTGCTATAGTTTGGGTATATCAAATATAAAGGAACTAAAATGGCAGTAGTAATTAATGATACTTGTATCAATTGTGCAGCTTGTATTGACGAATGTCCAGTAGAAGCAATCGTAGATGAGGATGATAATCCAACGGGTGAGGAGTACTACTATGTATATCCTGATAAATGTGTTGAGTGTGTAGATCACTTTGATACACCAGCATGTGCCGAAGCGTGTCCAACTGAAGACTGTATTACATGGGATATGCCTTTTACAGCTGAACATAAATCATACTTCTGTGAAGGTGAAAATTATCTTGATGAAAAAGCATACGTATGTGAAAATACAGATGCAGAAATGCCAGCAAGAGATGATATCTCTCTTGATGACAGAAAAGCAAAAAGATCAGTAGTCGAAGACTAAGATCTATTTTGTTAGTGTATCGGAACTCTCCGATACATCTTTGAATTATTTCCCCCTCTTTACTTTAAACTAAATTTAAAATATTTTTCGATATAATCCCGCCCGAATACTCTCCATCACACTAGATTTGGAAGTAAATAATCGTTCAGGAAAAATTATGGAACAAACATTATCAATCATCAAACCAGATGCAGTAGCAAAAAATGTAGTAGGTCAAATCTTAGCTAGATTTGAAGCGGCAGATCTTAGAATTTCGGCTACAAAAAAAATTCAACTTTCACAAGCAGATGCAGAAGCATTTTATGCTATTCATGCTGAAAGACCTTTCTTTAAAGATCTTGTTGAGTTCATGATCTCTGGACCAGTTGTAGTCACTGTACTTGAAGGTGAAAATGCAATGCAAAAAAATAGAGACCTTATGGGTGCTACAAATCCTGCAGAAGCAGACGCTGGGACAATCAGAGCAGATTTTGCAGATAGTATTGATGCAAATGCAGTTCATGGTTCTGATTCTGTTGAAAATGCAATCAATGAAATCAACTTTTTCTTTGCACAAAGAGAGATTAATTAATACAATTTAGGGAGTATTCCTTATGAAAATTGTATTTGATAAGGTAGGTTCTACGGCAAAGCCTATTGAATTAACTTTCAATGGAGTGAAGCTAGAGGGAACTTTACAAAAAAGTGGTTATCATCAAGTAACTTTAGATGCTCAAATGAGTGGTAATATAGAGCTGGATTGTGATAGATGTGGGGACACATATATACATGATATGGACTCTAAATTACTATTAAAGCTCAGTGATATGGTTTCTGAAGATAAAGATGATTTAGATATAATTGAATTTTTAGATGGCGAAATTGATCTTTCGTACATACTAGAGAGTGAAATTACATCAATAGAGAGTTCTTATCATTATTGTTCCAATTGTGAAAATAGTGAAGAAGAGCTTGAAATAGAATATTAATATTAAGGAAACATTATGGCAGTACCTAAAAGACGTGTGAGTCACACAAGAGCAGCGAAAAGAAGAACACATTACAAATTAACATTACCAATGCCTGTAAAAGATGCAGATGGAACATGGAGAATGCCTCACCACATGAATATGACTACTGGTGAGTACAAAACAACTAAAGCGTAATTGATGATACGTATTGCGATTGACGCAATGGGTGGGGACTTCGGTCCTGAACCTATTATAGAAGGTGTAATTCAAGCACTAGATGAAAAAAAGTTTTTACCTATACTTGTAGGTGATAAAGAACAAATATTAGAATACCTCCCACAATATTATCTTGATAAAGTAGAATTTGAAGATGCTTCAGATGTCATTGCTATGGCTGATGCAGCAACTGATGCATTAAAACGTAAAGACTCTTCTATTTTTAAAGCAGTAGAACTTGTACGTGCAGGTAAAGCTGATGCAGTACTCTCAGCTGGACACTCTGGAGCTACTATGACTGCATCTACACTACGGATAGGACGTATTCCAGGTATTAAAAAGCCAGCACTTGCAACACTTATGCCTAGTATCACAAAAGATAAAACCTTGGTACTTGATGTGGGTTCTGTAACAGATTGTAAACCTGAAAATTTGTTTCAGTTTGGGGCTATGGGTGAAGCCTATGCAGAAAAAATATTAAAGATTAAAAATCCTAAAGTAGGTTTACTGGCAAATGGTAGTGAAGATTCTAAAGGAAATGAGCTTACCAAAGCAACTTTTCCACTCTTAAAAGCATTAGATGGTTTTATTGGAAATGTTGAAGGTAAAGATATTTTTAATGGTAAAGTAAACGTGGTTGTCTGTGATGGATTTACTGGAAATATTCTGCTTAAAACGGCAGAAGGTGCAGTATCTACGATATTTGATTTGATGAAACAATATATTCGTAAATCACTTCCTGCAAAAGTAGGTGCATTGATGATGAAAAAGAAAGTCTTTGGTAATATGAAAAAGCAAGTAGATAAAGATGAATATGGTGGGGCACCATTATTAGGGCTTAAAGGATGTGCAATTATCTCTCATGGTGCATCAAGTCCCAAAGCAATTAAAAATGCAGTATTTCAGGCACTCTCTTATGTGGAATCTGATGTAAATACAACTATAGAAAAATTATTAGAACAAAGTAGCACTACAGCATAATTACTATATAGGAACAAGAACGTATTTGTTCCTTATTTCTCGTTATATTTTAGAACTCTCCTTATAAAATTATGGTAGAATAATAGACTAAATATTATTGGCTAAGGATAGTTATGTCACAAATTTATGCTTCATTTAGATCTATAGGTGCGTATGTGCCTGAGAAGATTTTAAGCAATGCTGATCTTGAAAAGATGGTAGATACTACTGATGAGTGGATACTCAAACGTACAGGTATTAAAGAGCGTCATATAGCAGCAGAAGATGAAGTAACAAGTGACATGGGTGCAAAAGCAGCGCAACTTGCTATAAAGCGTTCAGGCATAGCAAAAGAAGAGATTGATCTAGTCCTTTGTGCCACAGTGACACCAGACTATTTTAATATGCCTTCAACGGCTTGTATTATCTCAGATAAGATAGGCATTAATAATGTACAAGCCTTTGATATTTCTGCGGCGTGCAGTGGATTTGTTTATATTCTCTCTGTGGCAAAAGCATTTATTGAGTCTGGGATGAAAAAAAATGTTTTAGTCATAGGTGCAGAGAAATTTTCTTCTATCGTAGACTATACAGATAGAAGTACTTGTATCTTGTTTGGTGATGGTGCAGGAGCAGCAATGATATCTGCAACAAGTAACAAAGAAGAAGCTTTTATAGACCTTCATGCATCAGCAGATGGTTCGTATGCTGATTTTTTAGTGACACCTGCTCCAGGTACAGTTAATCCTGTGAGTCAAAAAGTGATTGATGAAGGACTGAACTTTGTACAGATGAAAGGGAATGAAACCTTTAAACTTGCAGTAAAAACACTTACAAAAGATGTGAAAGAGATATTGGCAAAAAATAAGATAAATTCTGATGATATTCCTCATTTTATTCCTCATCAAGCGAATTATCGTATCATTAAAGCAGTGGGTGATGCTTTGAAGATGAAGGAAGAACAAGTGGTATTGACTGTAGGTAAATATGGGAATACTTCAGCAGCTTCTATCCCTATGGCGATAAATGACATTTGGGAATCTGGTAGACTTAAAAATGGAGAACTGATGTTACTTGATACATTTGGTGGAGGGCTTACTTGGGCTTCTGCTTTACTTCCTTTTGCTGGTAAGAGTAAATAAATGTTGTAGGGTGCGTTTGCTAACGCACCATGTGATAAAATTTACATAATATAAAACTTTCGCCGAAAGGCTAAACAAAAGGTGCGTTGGCAAACGCACCCTACGGGGTATTCTAATGAAAATAGCATTTATAGGCGACATAGTAGGTAAACCCGGTCGTTTGATGCTCAAACGACATCTGAAACGTCTACAGCAAGAGCACTTCATAGACTTTACCATTGCCAACTATGAAAATGCTTCACATGGGTTTGGACTAACTGAAAAGAACTGTGTTGAACTTCTTGGTTATGGTGTCAATATGATGACTGGTGGTAACCACTCCTTTGATAAAAAAGAGATACTTGAACTCTTTGACAAATACCCCCTTATCCGTCCTATAAATTACCCTAAAGCTACACCAGGTAAAGGACTATATAACACTACTATTTTAGGGCATGAAGTTGCTATTATTAATTTAATGGGTCACTACACTATGCCTCTTGTAGATAACCCTTTTACAATGATAGTTGAAGAGGTAGCTAAACTTAAAACACAACATATAAAACATATCATCATAGATATACACGCAGAGGCAAGTTCTGAGAAGAATGCATTACGACAAATGCTTAAAGAGGATGTCTCAGCTATACTTGGTACACATACACATGTGGCTACAGATGATCTGGAAGTGATTGATGGATGTTGTTATGTGACGGATGTTGGGCTTACTGGCTGTCGCGATGGTGTGATAGGTATGGATGATGTTGTACCTGTGAAACGATTTTTAACAGCATTAGGAGGACACTATGATGTACCTGATGAGTGTAAGGCTATTTTACAAATGCTTGTATTTGAGCTTGATGATGAAGGACGTTGTGTAGGGGCAGAGAAGATTAAAATATATGATGATAAGCCTAAGATTGTTACGCAGGCTTGGATGGATTAGCTTCGGCAAGCTCAGCTACCATATTATATTTTGTTCCCTGAGCTTGTCGAAGGGAAATTAAGAGTTACGTTTAATCCTCACTTTTTTAGGGTCAAAGAGGGCTATGGCTTCTTTGACCATAGGTTCTTGTAATAGGGTGGAGGGGTCTTTTTCTTTTGCTGCTTCTGTATTGCCTGCTTCTGGTGCGATACAAGAACTTTTCATCTCTATGTCTTCTATCATAGAACTTGTGTCTGCATCAGAATGCGGGGGCTTGGCTTCGACAGGTTCAGCCATCGTTACGATGGAAGCATCAACTACTTTTTTTTTAGGAATGTTGACTATTTTGGTTTCAAATCCAAAACAATCTTTTACAAACATATTGATGACACCCCAGTGTGTGATGAGTGATTTTTTATCATCTCCATCAGCCTGTGATACCCAAGTAAGTTTATTGTCTTCAAAGCTTTCGAAGTCAATGTTGTTTTCAAAACATGTACCTAAATCATAGTCTCTGTCGTAAATCTTTTTTACAAGGTCGTCAAATGTTTTTTGATGAGGGCTTATTTGTGGTGTCGGTGCGGGTACTGCTTCTTTTTCTATAGGCTTGGTTTCGACAGGCTCAACCACTTTATTTTCTTCGGTCACTGAGCTTGTTGAAGTGTTATTTGTAGTGGAAGGCTCTACTTTTATTTCTGGTTCTTCTGTCTTTATTGTACTAGGTTTGGGCTTCTTTGAAGGAAGTGTCGCAACAATCTCATCTTCAGTGATGGTAATAATTTCCTGAGGCGCAGAGACATCTGCAACAGGACTGGTTACCATAATTTCAGAAACCTCTACACCTTTGAGCTCATTTTCTAATCCACGTATCATGGTATCTATTTCTTTTATCTCTAAGCTTTCCATCATTTTAAACAGAGCTAAAGAGAGAACAAACTCTCCATCACTTCCAAGTGCTAATAGGGCTTTAGATTCTGCAATCACTCTAAAAAAACGTTCTATAATCATAGGCGAAAACTTGCCATTACCACCTAATAGAAGTTCTTTTAGATAAAGGGTAAGTTCATCTAATATCATCTCTGCTTCATAGTCACGTGCCATATTGATAAAGGCTAGTAATTTAGGTGTATCCTTTGCCATGATATCACCTAGAAGTGCCTCTAAATGGCTAGGTTCTATAATACCAAGCATTCCTGTGACAGTAGCTACATCTACAAAATTTTTAGAGTAGACGATAGCCTGATCTGTAAGTGTGAGCGAATCTCTAAGGCTTCCTGCTCCAGAGCGTGCCAATATCTCTAAGGCATCTTTTTCAAAGCCTATCTTCTCTAGGTTTAAAATATGCTCCAAGTGACTTAGTACGAGATTTTGAGGAATCTTTTTAAATCTAAAGTGCTGTGTACGAGAAAGTATAGTAGCAGGTAGTTTAAGAGGGTCAGTCGTTGCTAAGATAAACTTTACAAAATCTGGTGGTTCTTCAAGGGTTTTAAGTAGTGCATTGAAGGCTTGATTGGTCAGCATATGGACTTCATCGATGATAAAGATTTTATAACGTGCTGAGCTTGGTTTATATTTGGTATGCTCTATGAGGTCTTTGATATCATCAATACCACGGTTACTCGCAGCATCCATCTCTATGATATCCATATGCGAGTTATCTGCTGCCATAGTACAATGGGTACATGTACCACAAGGGTGAGATGTGGCACCTTGCTCACAAAGTAATGCTTTGGCAAAAATACGCGCAGTAGAAGTCTTACCACTTCCTCTGAGTCCTGAGAAGAGATAGGCATGGGAGAGTCTATTGCCATCTAGTGCAAGTGATAAAGTCTGTGAGACTGCCTCTTGACCGATGAGGTCGTCAAATGTGGCAGGTCGGTATTTTCTTGCTAAGGCTAAAGACACAACTATAATCCCTTTCTTTTTGAAAATTGACAAAGCCAATTTTCAATGTATCTCACTAAAGATACACAATTTTTTAATACTACTATTGTAGTTAAATTTTACTTTTGATTGGTATAATAAAACAAAATTTTAGATACAAGGTAATACGCAAATGAAAATGGATAATGAACACGAAAGTCGTAATGTAGATGACAGAAGAAGCTCATCAGGTAAGGGGGGGCGTGGACTTCCTTCAATGGGGACGATGATGATGGTTTGGCCCCTAGTTAAACCTCTATTAAAAACAAAGTTTGGTTGGGCAGTCATAGGCTTAGGTGCGGCTGCATATTTTTCTGGCTTTAACCCACTTTCTCTTGTAGGAATGGGGGGAGCATCAGCACCTGTGAATAAAGCACAAGATGAAAAACAAGCTGTCTTTATGAAAAAAGTACTGGGAAGTACAGAAGAAGTTTGGAATGATGAATTACCAAAATATGGCATGAGATATAAAGAACCAGTGATGGTGCTTTACCGTGGACAAACACGTTCTGGATGTGGATATGCATCTGCACAAATGGGACCTTTTTATTGTCCTGCTGATCAAAAAGTTTACTTGGATCTAGGTTTCTTCGATGAACTCTCACGTAGACATAATGCACCAGGAGACTTCGCACAAGC
>Ga0256827_10000864_pt1 | contig 19081 bp, 11 predicted proteins | sample CV84metaG_FD_185977 | JGI IMG/M metagenome (GOLD analysis project Ga0256827, IMG submission 185977) | Hydrothermal vent microbial communities from East Pacific Rise, Pacific Ocean - CV84 | ecosystem: Environmental > Aquatic > Marine > Hydrothermal vents | place: Pacific Ocean: East Pacific Rise... | reverse complement strand
CATTTGAATAACAACATCATCAAATGACATATAAAAACTTTATCTTTTCCCGTTTTTATTTGCTTAAAATTGTAAGCGTAACAAGCTATGTTTAAAATTTTAAACTCTAAAAAAGAAAAAATAAACCCGTATAAATTCCCTAAAAGCTAAATGGATTGAGTATATAGTGATTTATTTGTATTTTTTAATCTCACCAGATTTAATACGAGCAAAATAACTTTTAAGATCTTTATATACTTCAGGCGATAATATTAACAGTCCAATAATATTAGGGAAAGCCATTGAAAGAATCATCATATCAGAGAAATCCATAACAGCAGTCATTGAAGATGCGGCACCTACAATTGTAAATGATAAGAAAATTACAAAGAAAATATATTTAGCATGATTTCTATTTCCTGTTATTTTTTCAACTACTCCTCCAAAAAGGTAATCAAAACCTTTAAGACCATAATACGACCACGAAATCATTGTTGAAAAAGCAAACATCATTATTGCTACAACTAACACATAAGGAAACCAAGAAAATACACTACCAAATGCCTTTGATGTAAGCTGTGCTCCATCTAAACCTCCCGCAACAACTGGGTCGTGGTAACCTGTAAAAATAATTACAAAAGCTGTTAACGAACAAATTATTACAGTATCAATAAATGGTTCTAATAGAGCAACAATGCCCTCGCTAACAGGTTCTTCGGTTTTAACTGCAGCATGAGCAATACTAGCCGAACCAATACCAGCTTCGTTTGAAAAAGCCGCACGTTGAAAACCAACAATTAAAACTCCAAGAACTCCACCTTTTAATGCTTCAGGGCTAAATGCTCCATGAAAAATCATAGAAAAAACATGCCCAATTTCTTTAATATCTATTGCAATAATAACAACTGCGGCTACTAAATATAGTACAGCCATTACAGGAACAACTTTTTCGGTAACTTTTGCAATACCTTTAATTCCTCCAATTATTACTATACCTACAAGAAATGCCATTATTGCACCAAAAATAGCTCCATGTCCTTCCATTGCAGGAATTAACATCTCAAATTGTTGAAATGCTTGATTTGACTGAAACATATTTCCTCCTCCAATAGATGCTCCTATTACTAAAATTGAAAAAATAAAAGCAAGTACCATTCCTAGTCCGCCCATATTTTTATTTTTAAGTCCTTTGCTTAAATAATGCATCGGACCTCCCGAAACTTCGCCTTTTTCATTTATTGTACGATATTTTACTCCTAAAGTAACCTCAACAAATTTTGACGACATACCTATTAACCCTGCGGCTATCATCCAAAAAGTTGCACCAGGTCCGCCTACCGTTATTGCAATGGCTACTCCTGCTATATTTCCCAGCCCAACAGTACCTGATAAAGCTGTTGCTAATGCTTGAAAATGTGATACTTCACCTGCATCATTTGGGTTATCAAATTTTCCTTGAACTAATTCAATCGAATGTTTAAACCCTTTAATATTAATAAATTTCATTCGTACGGTAAAGAAAATAGCTCCAAATACAAGCCATACAACTATAAAAGGTATTGGTTTTTTTACAGGATTACCTTCTTTATCTAAAAATGCTGTTCCATCTTCATGATAAACTACAGGGTCGTATATTCCCATAGCTGTAAACGGATCCCAGAATAAAACAGTAGCTAAACCATCTACAAAAGGTTCGAATTTATCGTTAATTGTTTCACTTATCGATTTTGCTTTAGAAACTTGTATTTCTGTTGCGTTATCTTGTTCTGTTTTTTCAGCAAAAGCAATATTTAAACTAAATAGACTTATTAATAAAACTAAAATTGTATTTTTCATGTACTGTTTTTTTTTCAAAATTAATAAAATTATTTTAAACTTGATGTTTCTGGATTATGGATATTAAAAATAATTAATTCTTGTCCTGTATATATTTTTCTGTCGTTAATATTATTCCATTTAATTATATCTTCAATAGTACAACGATAATGTAAAGCTATTTTATGAAAATACTCGCCTTTTTCAACAATATGAATCACTTTTTCCTTGCCATTAAAAACATCTGTTTTTTTTATAATTCCATTATTACAGACCAATGTTCTATTTAATTCTAAAAAATTCAAAATTTTATTTGATGGCAACACTAATGTATGTGTATTATTATCGTTAGGAATTATCCCTCTTTTGTAAATAGGATTTAACTTTTTTAAACTCGTATAGCTAATATTTAATTGTTCTGCCGTTTTTTGTAAGGATAAATTACCTTGAATAGATAAGCTGTCAATATTATTGTAATTATGAAGATTATTTGTAAGTCTTATATTATGCTCTTTGCTATACTCAAAAGCATAGAAAGCTGCAATATACGCAGGTACGTAGCCTTGTGTTTCTTTTGGTAGATGCTCTCTTATTTCCCAAAAATCGGTTTTACCACCCGATAAAGCAATTGCATTTCTAACCGTACCTGGACCACCATTATACGCAGCTAAAGCAAGTTGCCAATCGCCAAATGTACGATACAAATATTCTAAATAACGGCAGGCTGCATTTGTAGATTTGTACACATCTTTACGGTCATCAATATACGATGTAGTTTTTAAATCTAGCATTCGTCCGGTATTGTACATAAACTGCCACAAGCCAACAGCACCCGAAGGAGAACGTGCATTTGGATTTAAAGCCGATTCAACAATTGAAAGATATTTTAGCTCTAAAGGCAAATCGTATTTATCGAAATATTCTTCAAAAATTGGGAAATATATCTCGGAGCGAGATATTATTTTAGTTAGCAACTTTCGTTTTCTAACTGTATACATTTCAATATAGTTTTTTACTACATTGTTGTAATTTAGCTTTATAGCACTAGTTTTATTTAGTTGTAGAATACGATATTCATAAATTAATTCATCAACAATAGGAATACTATCATAGTTAGGATTTAAAGCAATAAGATCGTTGTTTTCATCTAAAAAATAATTTTCTTGTTCGTTAATTAGCGAATCAATATATGACAGATTATTGTTTGAAACCGATACTTTTACACTATCTTCTGGTTGTTCGGCATAAATATTTATGGCAATAAATAATAATAAATACAGTAAGAATTTAGGTTTCATCTAATTTTAAAATTGATAAGTTTCAAATATCAATATAATTATCTTTAAAATGAATCTGTTTGTATTAAAGATATTAACTTTTTTGTGTTAAAAAACTAATCACTATCTTTGTAAGCTATGATTTTTAGTAATTTTTTGTTTAATAATATTTCCGATTTTAATAAGCTAATTGAGTTGAAAGCTGAGAGAGCAATAAATATTGAATTTATTGATTCTGCAAAAGTTTCGGCTAGCAATAATTTTGAGCAAAAAATTACACGTCTTGTAAGCTCAATGGCTAATACAATTGGTGGTGTTGTTTTTTTAGGGATAAAAGCAAAACGTAAAAGAGCTTTCGAGCTTGAGAGTATTAATAATAACTTTTCATTTGAATGGTTAAAATTTATTCTTGAAAAAAATATTTTACCAACTATCGAAAATCTAAAAATTACAGAATTTAACGATGGTAATTACCGAATAATCACAATAAAAACACCTCGTAGTCAGAAAGCTCCACACATGGCTAATGACAATAAGTATTATAGCCGAAATATTATAAATACAGTACTTTTACAAGAACACGAAATACGTAATTTATATACCAGGAATTCAAAGCCAGAATTAGAGTTTATTGGCGTTACAAACACAAACGGAACACCTACAAATAAATTAGGACAAATTGATTTTATTACATTTTTTCCTAAATTTTTAATTAAAAACTCGGGTGAGCAAGTTGAGGATATTTACAAAATTGAAATTGCGTTACCTTCAAGTTTACACGATGTAAATTATATTGCAATGCAAAATTATTTTACTCGTTATGATGACGATATGATTGTTTTCAGTTTTACTGGTAAAAACCCATTATTCCAAAACGAGATATACACAATTGCAGAGGCAAAAATAATTGTAAATTCAGAAAATTTTAATGATTTTGAAGATGGGATTATTGAAATTAAACTTTTTTATAGCAAAGGTGTAAAAGCAACTCAGCTAAATTTAAAAAGCACTTTAATTTATAATAAGCAACAATTGCAAATAGAGCAGTTTGTTGGAGGTAACGGACAATTAATTATTAGTAATTAACACAAAAAGTGGATTTCAAATTAACATCAGAATATAAGCCAACAGGCGACCAACCCGAAGCAATAAAACAACTTGTTAAGGGACTGAACGATAATATTCCATATCAAACATTGCTTGGTGTAACAGGTTCGGGGAAAACCTTCACAATGGCTAATGTAGTGGCACAAATAAATAAGCCTACATTGGTGTTAAGTCATAATAAAACACTTGCAGCTCAGCTTTATAGTGAGTTTAAAAAGTTTTTTCCTGAAAATAGAGTAGAATATTTTGTGTCATATTACGATTATTACCAACCCGAAGCATTTTTACCTACAACAGGTACGTATATTGAAAAGGATTTATCAATAAACGAAGAGATAGAGAAACTAAGATTAAGTGCAACTTCAGCTCTGCTTTCGGGAAGAACAGATGTAATAATTGTATCGTCGGTTTCGTGTATTTATGGAATTGGAAACCCCGAGGATTTTAAAAGTAGTATTGTAAAATTACATAAAGGAGAAAAAGTTAATCGTCGTAAATTCTTGTTTGATTTAGTAGATAATTTGTACTCACGAACCGAAAACGAATTTAAAGCCGGGACTTTTCGTGTGCGTGGCGATACTGTAGATATTTTTCTTGCTTATGATGAAATGGGTATTCGTATAATTTTTTGGGATGATGAGGTTGAGGAAATTCAATCGTTCGACCCAATAAACGGTAACATTTTAGAGAATTTAAAACAGATATTTATTTACCCCGCAAACCTTTTTGTAACTTCAAAAGAAAAAACAAAAAAAGCAGTACACGACATTCAAACTGATTTATTTGAACAAATAAAATATTTTACATCTGATGGTAGAGATATTGAATCGAAACGCATTGAAGATAGAGTGTCATTTGACCTCGAAATGATAAAAGAGATTGGATATTGTTCTGGAATAGAGAATTATTCTCGGTATTTCGATGGTCGTAAAGCAGGAACACGCCCTTTCTGTTTGCTCGATTTTTTTCCTGACGATTATCTAATGTTTATCGACGAAAGTCACGTAACTCTACCTCAAGTTAAAGCAATGTATGGTGGCGACCGTTCTAGAAAAGAAAATCTTGTAACTTTTGGGTTCAGATTGCCTGCGGCAATGGATAATAGACCGTTAAAATTTGAAGAGTTTGAAGAAGTGCAAAATAGAGTTGTGTATGTTAGTGCGACTCCAACCGATTACGAAATAGAAAAATCTGAAGGCATTGTAGTTGAGCAAGTTATTCGTCCAACAGGACTTATCGACCCAGAAATAATTATTCGCCCAAGTTTAAATCAAATTGACGATTTACTTAACGAAATAAACTTGCGAGTAACAAAAGACGAACGAGTTTTGGTAACTACCTTAACCAAACGTATGGCAGAGGAGCTAACCCTATTTTTGGGCGATGCTGGTATTCGTTGTCGTTATATTCACTCTGATGTTGATACACTTGAACGTGTTGAAATTCTTGATGATTTACGTGCAGGGCGATTTGATGTACTTATTGGTGTAAACCTTTTAAGAGAAGGTTTAGATTTACCTGAGGTTTCGCTTGTAGCAATTATTGATGCCGACAAAGAAGGTTTTTTACGTTCGTCACGTGCATTAACGCAAACTGCTGGTAGAGCTGCAAGGCACCTAGAGGGGAAGGTTATAATGTATGCCGATAAAATTACAAAATCGATGCAGCAAACTATGGATGAAACCGATAGGCGTAGAGAAAAACAAATTGCATATAATGTAAAACATAATATTACACCAACTCAAGCAATAAATACCCGTGGTACCGATTTAGTTAAGAATAAAGATAATAAAGAATACGTTAATAACAGCGATGCAAGTATTGCAGCCGACCCTATTGTGCAATATATGAGTAGAGATTCGTTGTCAAAATCTATAGCAGAAACCGAAAGAAAAATGTATAAAGCATCAAAAGAAATGGATTTTATTGAAGCTGCTGCGTTACGAGATGAACTTACTAAGCTTAGAGAATTATTGAAAAATAAATAAACTTTATTTATTCTGCTTTCCCATTTTCTCAACTTTATCAAGCCATAACTTTCGTTGATTTTCATCAGACATTTTTACCGAACCCAAATAAGTTTTTTTAGTACTATTTATTCCGCAAAATTTTAATATATCTTTCATTGTACGATACGAAGGCTGTTTAACTTTAATAATGTGAAAAAGAGGAGGCGAATCCATTGTTACAATTAACCTAGCAGTTTTCCCACTTAATAATTCATGCCATTGTATAAATTCCCTATCAGTATTACTATTTTCGTTCGAAAATCCGGGTACTAAAACTCTTTCTAAAAACGATTTTAATAATGCAGGAAATGTAGCCCACCAAATAGGATAGAAAAAAACAATATGATTAGCCCATTTTAAAAGTAACTGTGCATTTTTTATATCTTCTTCAATAATGTTTTCATGTTCAATCCCTCTAAAAAATGGTTTAAAATCTAATTTGTATAAATCAATAATTTTTATGTCAGCACCACTTGTTTTTGCCCCAAGTATATATCTTTTGCTTAAAGCATAATTAAAGCTTTTAGCATCAGGATGACTATTTATTATTAATATTTTTTTTCGCAAACTATAACTAGAATTTATACAAATATACTCAATCCATTTAGCTTTTCGGGAATTTATACGGGTTTATTTTTTCTTTTTTAGAGTTTAAAATTTTAAGCATAGCTTGTTACGCTCACAATTTTAAGTAAATAAAAAAGGAAAAAGAAAAAGTAGAAAAATCGAAAAGCTATTTGGTTTGAGTATATAATAATTAAAAATTATAATAAATTACTACCCTAAAATAAATTTAGGTATTAATATAAATATTTTTTACTTTAGCCGTTACCTTTAATGAGAAGAGCAGTAAACATATTATTTATATTTTGCTTATTTGTTAGCACAAATATAATATCACAGAATTTAGTGTTTAAACACTACACTGTTGACGATGGTCTATCGCAAAGTACCGTAAACTGTATAACACAAACAAAAGGGGGTTATTTATGGTTTGGAACACAGGAAGGACTTAATAGATATAATGGTTACGAATTTGATATATACAACCACAATCCACTTGACACAAATTCTTTATCAAGTAATTGGATTTGGTCTATTGCTGAAGATAAAAAAGGGAATTTATGGATTGGTACACAATCTGGATTAAATTATTTAGACATTAAAACAAACAAAGTAAAACATTTTTTTCATAGTTCTAAAAACCCTACTTCAATACCTGATAATAGAATATTAGGCGTTTATGTTGATAATGATGATATTTTATGGGTGAAAACAATTTTTTCTATTAGTAGGTACGATAAAGAAACTGGTAGATTTATTGAGTATGAGCATGATAGAGATTATTTCTCGCCAGAACAAAGCAATTACCCTTTTCAAATAATAGAAACAAAAGATGGATTATGGATGGGTAGTTTTAAAGGCCTACAAAACTTTAATAAAAAATACCAACAATTTGAAAGTTTTAAACATTCAGATAATAACAAATCGTCTATCGGAAATAATACTATTTACTCAGTAGTTGAAGATAATTATGGGTTTTTATGGGTTGCAACACAAGAAGGTTTAGATAGATTTGACCCTAAAACTAAAAAAAGTTTACATTTTAAACATAGCGAAACTAATACTAATACTATTTCATCTGATTTAATTATTTCTCTTCGTATTGACCATTTAGGTTTTTTATGGGCAGGAACAAAAGATGCAGGAATAAATAGAGTAAATACAAAAACATTTGAAATAATTAGGTACGAAGCAGAAAAAGGAAATACTGAAAGTTTATCAATTAATGAAGTAATATCTATTTATGAAGATAATTCTGAAAATGTATGGTTTGGAACAAATGGTAATGGGTTAGATAAAATATCGCTAAGAGCTCCTAAATTTAAATTATATAGAAACTCGGTTGGTGCTCATTCTTATGATATATCAGATAATATGATTGCCTCTATTTATGAGTTTGATAATAACCATTTATGGATTGGGACATGGAGTAAAGGCTTAGATATTCTTAATAAAAAAACAGGTAGAATTACACATCATAATACCGAATCCCCGAAAGGGCAAAGTATTGTAGGTAACGATGTACATGTTATATTGGAAAGGAAAAATGGAGATATTTTACTTGGAACTTCTAATGGAATAAGCGTATATGATAAAAAGAAAAGATACTTTTATGATATAGAAGATATTTTTGAGCAAGATATTACAAAATTAAAAGGAAATAGAATACTTACAATTAAGGAAGATCAATATAATAATTTATGGATTGGAACAAGTAATGGATTATTAAAATTAAATACCGAAAATAAGGAAATTTTATACTTTAGCTCAAGTAAAAAAGACTCTACAAGCTTATCAAATAATACTATTATTTCAATAATTGAAGATTCAGAGGATTACCTTTGGATTGGTACCCAATTAGGCTTAAATAAATTTAATACAAAATCACATAAATCGCAACATTTTAAAAGTAATAGCGACCCTTCAAATCATATAAAAGGAGATATATACAAAACACTAAGTTCAAGCTTTATTTTCTCAATATATGAAGACAAACAAGGTTATTTGTGGATTGGTACAACTAGTGGTATAAACAAATACGATAGAATATCTGGAACATTTCAATATTTTACAAAAAAACATGGGTTGCCAAACGAAACTATTTACGAACTTATTCCAGATAATTCGGGTAAATTATGGTTTAGCTCAAATAGAGGTATTGGTTATTTAGATACAAAAACAGAGATTGTAAAAAGTTTTGATAAAGGTGATGGACTTCAGGGGCTTGAGTATAATAATGGTGCCAGTTATATATCAAAAAGTGGCGAAATATTTTTTGGTGGCTCTGAAGGATTTAACTCTTTTTTCCCTGATTCTATAATTGAAAATAATAATATACCTCAAATAGTTATTGAATCATACGAGAAAATATCTTTAACTGGAATATACACCAAACAGCTTCATGGTGTTAATTTAATAGAATTAAATGCTGATGATAAATCAATTAAACTAAACTTTGCTGCCCTCGAATTTACTAATTCTTCAAAAAATCAATATCAATATAAATTAGATGGCTTTGATAACGACTGGATTAATGGAGGAACAAATCATTATGTTAATTATTCTAATTTATCTCAAGGAGAATACACTTTTAGACTAAAAGGCTCAAATAACGATTTAGTTTGGAGTAACGAAGTAAGTATTAAAATTATAGTTAGTCCACCATGGTACTTGAGCTACTTTGCATTTGCAAGTTATGTTTTTTTAATAGTAAGTATGACAACTCTTATTATTAGAATGCGAACAAGTAAACTAAAGATTGCAAACCAAACATTACGTCAGAAGCAAATTGCAGCAATGGAAATTGCTAAACAAAAAGAAGAACTTGACACATTAGTAAAAAATATTAGAGATAGTATTACTTATGCCGAAAGAATACAAAAAGCTATGATGCCTTCTGAGTTTTTATTTAAAAAATTATTGCCAGAATCTTTTATTTTATACAGACCTAAAGATATTGTTAGTGGCGATTTTTATTGGATAGCAGAAAAAAATAACAAAGTTTTTATTGCAGCTGTTGATTGTACAGGACATGGTGTTCCTGGAGCATTTATGTCAATTATTGGTTTCGATTTATTACGTAATATTACACGAGATCAAGGGGTGGAAGAACCTGCTGAAATACTTAATAGAATGAATGCTGGGGTAACTGAAACATTCAGTAAAAATATTGGAGAAACAGAAGTACGAGATGGTATGGATGTTGCTATTATGGTTATTGATAAGAATTTAAATGAGTTAGAATACGCAGGTGCTTTAAACCCGTTATATATTATTAGAGAAGGCAAAGTAATTGAAGTTAAAGCTAACCGTTTTTCAATTGGTTCGAAAGAAGCATATAGTAAATTTGATAATCATAAATTAACTTTAAAGAAAAACGATATGCTATATATATTTTCTGATGGATATGCCGACCAATTTGGAGGTCCATTAGGTAAAAAATATAAATTTAGACGTTTTAGACATACTTTATTAACGATACACAATATGCCTGTAAATAAACAAAAATCGTTTTTAAACGAAAACCTTGACAATTGGATGGGTGATTTAGAGCAAGTTGATGATGTTTTATTAATAGGAATACGAGTATAATTTATATTTTATAATGACAGAAAACACAAGTGTAAAAAAGAAGTTAATAGATCTTGATGCTCTTATAATCTCTAAAAATCCTAAACTTTACAAATACATACCAGGCTTTGTATTAAGGTATCTTAAACGTGTAATACACCAAAAAGCATTAAACGAACTGTTTTATGAATACAGAGATTTGCGTGGCTTAGTATTTGTTAATGAAATTGTAAAGCGTTTCAACTTAAATTTAATTTCTAATGGTTTAGATAAAATTGAAGACAATAAAAAATATATCTTTGCTTCTAATCACCCATTAGGAGGAATGGAAAGCGTTGGATTAATGAGTATTGTTGGCGAAAAATTCCCTAATTTAAGATTTCTTGTTAACGATGTTTTATTACAAATAAAAAATTACGAGCCCTTATTTGTACCAATTAACAAGTTTGGTTCTCAAGCAAAAGAATCTGTTATAAGAATAGAGGAGGCTTATAATTCAGAAAATCAGATATTAATATTCCCCGCAGGACTTGTTTCAAGACGAATAAATGGTAAAATTCAAGATTTAAAGTGGCAAAAAAACTTTATTCGTAAATCAATACAACACAAACGAGATGTAGTTCCTACATTTATTGAAGCAAAAAATACCAATTTTTTCTACAATCTTTCATCAATACGCCGCTTTTTTGGTATAAAAGCTAATATTGAAATGTTTTATTTAGCCGACGAAGCATATAATAAAACCGATGCAACAATTAAATATTTTTTCGGAAAGCCAATTCCATATACAACTTTTGATAAAAGATTTACTATTGATGAATGGGCTAGTAAAGTAAGAGAGCACGTATATAAATTACATAAAGATCCAAATAGCGAATTTGCTTACTAAAATCAATATTTACTTCATGAAAAAATATATTATATTATTCATAATTTATACTTTTGTAAAAAAATAAAACAAATGATTAAAATTTGTGATAACGATATTACTCTCGAAGAGTTAGACTCATTATTATTCAGAAATAAAAAAATAGAAATTGATAATTCAGTTATTGAAACAGTTGAAAATAGTTATAACTTTTTAGTGGAATTTTCAAAAGATAAAGTTTTATATGGTGTAAATACTGGCTTTGGACCAATGGCACAGTATAAAATTGAAGACGATAAATTAAATAAACTACAATATAATCTAATTAGAAGCCACTCATCAGGAATTGGAGAAACACTTGAACCTATATATGCCAAAGCAGCATTAATAGCAAGACTTAAAACATTATCAAAAGGATATTCTGGAGTTCATAAAGATGTTTTACGAATATTAATTGAGCTTATTAATAAAGATGTAACTCCTTATATACCAAAACATGGAGGGGTTGGTGCTAGTGGCGATTTAGTGCAATTAGCACATTTAGCATTAAATTTAATAGGTGAAGGGCAAGTTTATTACAATAATGAATTAGTTTCAACAAAAAAACTTTTTGAAGAAATTGATATAAAACCATTTATAATAAGACTACGTGAAGCTTTAGCATTAATAAATGGTACTTCTGTAATGACAGGCATTGGAATAGTTAATGTTTTATATGCAAAAAAATTATTAAAACTGTCTTTAATTTCATCTTCGTTAATTAACGAACTAGTACAATCGCTTGACGACCATTTTTCGTTTGAGCTAAATAATGTAAAACTACATAAAGGGCAGCAAGAAATAGCGACCAATATGCGTAATATATTATCCGATAGTAAACTTATAAGAAAACGCAAAGATTATTTTTATAAAAAAACTGACGAAAAAGTCTTTACACAAAAGGTTCAGGAATATTATTCTTTACGATGTGTTCCTCAAATTTTAGGCCCTATTTCAGAAACAATTGATAATGTTGAGAAAATATTAATTGAAGAAATAAATTCGGTTAATGACAATCCAATTATTGATGCAAAAAATAAAGAAGTTTATCACGGAGGTAATTTTCATGGCGATTATGTTTCTTTTGAAATGGATAAACTAAAAATAGCTATTACAAAGCTATCAATGCTTGTTGAACGTCAAATAAATTTCTTAATGAACGATAAAATAAATGGAATACTTAAACCATTTGTTAATCTTGGTGTATTAGGGCTAAATCTTGGAATGCAAGGCTCTCAATTTACAGCAACATCTACTACAGCCGAAAATCAAATGCTATCAAACCCAATGTATGTACATAGTATACCTAATAATAATGATAATCAGGATATTGTAAGTATGGGAACAAATTCAGCACTAATATCAGCAAAAGTTATTGAAAATACTTTTCAGGTAATGGCTGTCCAGTTTTTATCACTTATACAAGCTGTAGATGCTCTTGATATGAAAAGTAAATTATCATCAAAAACATTTGAAATATATAAAGAATTAAGAGAAATTGTTCCAAATTTTACCGAGGATAATGTAAAATATACTGAATTAGAAGCAATAACTAACTTTTTAAAAACAAAATCATTATAATGAAATATGCATTAGTAACAGGCGGTTCTCGAGGAATAGGTAAGGCTATAAGCATTAAACTTGCCAAAATGGGATATTACGTTATTGTAAATTATAACTCAAATAAAACTGAGGCCGAAAATACATTAAGTACTATTACTACTAACTCTGGACAGGGCGAAATTTTACAATTTGATGTTTCAAATATTGACAAAACTCATAGTGCTTTAGATAAATGGAGAGATGCAAATACTGACAAACATATTTCAATTATTGTTAATAATGCAGGGTTTTCATCGGATATACTTATGGTATGGATGGAAAAAAATACTTGGGATAACGTAATAAACACAAGTCTAAATGGTTTTTTCAATGTAACACAACATCTACTTACAGAAATGATTGTAAATAAATTTGGGAGAATTATTAATATTGTATCACTTTCTGGAGTAAAAGGATTACCTGGACAAGCAAATTATTCTGCTGCAAAAGCAGGTGTGATAGGTGCTACAAAAGCATTAGCTCAAGAGTTAGGTAAAAAGAAAATTACAGTAAATGCAGTTGCTCCGGGTTTTATTACTACCGACATGACTAAAGATTTACCTGAAAAAGAACTTAAAAAAATGATTCCGTTAAATAGATTTGGAACAGCAGATGAAGTTGCTAATTTGGTTGGCTTTTTGGCTTCTGACGAAAGTAGTTATATAACAGGCGAGGTTATAAATATTAACGGAGGTTTATATACATAAAAACCCAATAATTAAAATGTAATTAGCAAATAATTGTTAATTACTAATTATTAATTACTAATAAAAAAAAATGGAACATAGAGTAGTAATAACAGGAATGGGGATTTACTCAACAATAGGTAAAAATATTGATGAAGTAAAAGAATCGTTATACAAAGGTAAATCTGGTATTGGTATCGACCCACAACGAAAAGAAATGGGATTTAGATCATCGTTAACAGGTATTATTGAACGTCCTATTTTAAAAGGAATACTCTCAAGAAGACAAAGAATTGGACTGCCTGAACAAGGCGAATATGCTTACGTTTCAACAGTTGAAGCCTTAAAAAATGCAAGAATAGATCAAGATTTTTTAAATAATAATGAAGTAGGTATACTTTTCGGAAACGATAGCTCTGCGGTTCCTGTAATTGAAGCTATTGATAGAGTTAGAGAAAAAAAAGATACAATGCTTATTGGTTCGGGTTCTATTTTCCAATCTATGAATTCAACAGTTAGTATGAATTTATCTGTAATACTTAAATTAAGAGGTATTAATTTTACTGTAAGTGGTGCTTGTGCCAGTGGTTCTCATGCTATAGGAATGGGATTCTTGCTTATAAAACAAGGTTTGCAAGATGTTGTTGTTTGTGGTGGGGCTCAAGAAGTTAACGCATATTCTATGGGAAGTTTTGATGGATTAAGTGCTTTTTCAATTAACGAAGCCGACCCAACAAAAGCATCTCGTCCTTTTGATAAGGACAGAGATGGCTTAATACCTAGTGGTGGTGCGGCAACTGTTATTATCGAAAGTTACGAGTCTGCTGTAAAAAGAGGAGCTCCAATATTAGGCGAAATTCTAAGCTACGGTTTTTCTTCAAATGGTGACCATATTTCTGTGCCAAATGTTGAAGGACCTGCTAAATCATTAGAAAAAGCAATAAAACTAGCTAATTTAAATGCTAGCGAAATTGATTATATAAATGCTCACGCAACTGCCACTCCTGTAGGAGATAGTAACGAAGCACAGGCAATACACCGCCTTTTTGGAAGTAAAACACCTATTAGTTCAACAAAATCAATGACTGGTCACGAAATGTGGATGGGCGGGGCAAGCGAGGTTGTTTATTCAATGTTAATGGCTCAAAATAATTTTATTGCTCCAAATATTAATTTTGAAAATCCCGATGAACATTCTGCGAAAATTAATATTATTAACGAAACTAAAGAGCATAAAATTGATATTTTCTTATCTAATTCTTTTGGTTTTGGAGGAACAAATTCTTCATTAATTATAAAAAAATTATAGCTTAATAATATTGTAACATATACTATTAAACCTAATAATATAAGCGTTTTTACACTTCTGTGAAATTATGTATTGTTATTTTAATAAAAAAAGTTAAATTTGTTAATAATTTCAGGCAACTGTTTACGTTATACTTTTGTCTGAGTAAATAGTGAAAAAGAAAAATAATTAAATTAATATACTATGAGAATCAATAAACTACTAGTTTTGATAGGGGCTGTACTACTTTCAATATACAGCTATGGTCAACAAGCAGACAGTAAGCTAAGCGTACTTTACACACCTGCCGAAATAAGTCATTTTAAGCAAAATAATCCTGATGTTTTAGAATTTTATAACTATTATGTTAATAATGCAACATATTTTACCGAAATTCCTAAAGGTAAAACTCTTAAAACTATACCATTAAAAAAAGTTAATCCAAAAACTGGAGAGGTGTTACAGGATGCAATTCAAATGATTGATCTAGATGATTTTAATCCGTATTTGTTTAATTGTAAATCTCAAAATAATGTAAATACATTTTATTCAATACAAGCTAGTAATAAAATTCTTGTAATGCGTTCAACTATTGAGATACAAAAAATGTTTAACCGAAGTAAAAATAATACTAACAAATAAAAAATATCATGAAGAAATATCTTATTATATTATTAGTTCTGATAACTTTTGTTGGGTATTCTCAACAAGTATCAGATGGAGGGACTGTTTATTTAGATTCATTAACAACAGTAACACCCGGAAATGTTAGTAGTGGTAATACATACATATATACAATATGTGCTACTGAAGGTTATAATTTACATCATTTAGTATTATCTTTTCCAAATTCATTTGATATTCCTACAGGAAGTAGTATGTGTATTTATGATGGTATTAATATTGATGCACCTCTTGTAGCATGTTACGATAATGCGAATTTTAGTGCATCACAATCTATAATGTCTTCTTGTTCTAATATTTCAGGTTGTTTAACAATTGTATTAGATGTGCAAGCTTCTGTAAGCTTTGAAGCGGTAACACATTATATTTTTTGTTGTCAATCTTTTGAAATAGGTTATAACTCTACGCCAGCTGAGGCTAATGATAATATTGACTTATGTCCTAACGAAAATGTTACATTAAATGCAAGTGTTAACTTTACAACACAAACAGCTCTTGCAGGAAATGGACATAACTGGGGATACTCTCAAACTACAGATAATGTTACTTATAATTGGGATTTAGATGACGGTTCTACTGGAAATACTCAAAGTGTAACTCATTTATATCCTCAGGTTCCACCTCAAGGTTATGGTCCTTCATTAGTTGTTACAGATGTTAATGGGTGTACAAATAGTAATGTTATTATACCTCATATTAGAATGTCATTAGTGCCAAATTTTACTGGCACAATAGCCGATCCTTGGACTTTATGCCAAGGCGATATTACATCTTTAACTGGTGCAACTACTCCTGATACTTGGGAAAGCGAAGTTACTCCAGTTTATGCTCAAACAACTTTTTTACCCGATGGTAGCGGTGTTTCTTATACAACAAGTATAACTTATGATATGTTTGATGTTGGTGCTGTAATAACCGATATTAGCCAATTGCAAGGCATATGGGTATCAATGGAACATTCATATATGGGAGATTTAACTATTTCTATAACTTGTCCTAATCTTAGCACAGTTAATTTACACCAGCAAGGTGGAAGTGGCACATTTTTAGGAGTTCCTATTGATGATGATAATGATATGACAATGGGAACTTGTTGGGATTATGGTTGGACTGAAGCAGGTACTCAAACTTGGGAACAAGCAGCAGGTTCAGGTGCAACTACATTGCCAGCTGGCGAATATGCATCAGTCGATGCGTTATCAGGTTTAATAGGTTGTCCTTTAAATGGACAATGGACTATTACAATAAATGATCAATGGGAATCGGATAACGGTTATATATGTAGTTGGTGGATTGAATGGGATAATTCATTATTGCCTTCACCATGGTCATATACAATGAGTTATACCCCAACCTCATGGGTTGCTTCATCAGCTAATGGGCAAATTTTTACAGGTGCTACTGGTTCAACTAATGCAACTGGTACTTATGATAATTTAGTTATTTCTACTGACGAACAACGTCCATTTACTTATACAATAACAGACCAATTTGGTTGTGTATATGATACTACTATTAATGTAACTTGGAGAAATGATACAGCAACTATTTGTTGTATTGACCCAACTCCAGAACTTGGTCCAAACATAACAATGTGTGGCGATCATTTCGATTTATCTGTTAGCAACGGCTCGTCACCTGATGATGGTAATGGTTATTCAACACCAGGTAATGAAGGAGTTTGGACAGCAAGCCCTTCTGCTGGTGTAAATTTTATTAATGCAAATAGTCCATTCACTTTAGTTCAGGTTGCTAGTTTTGGTAGTTATACATTTACATGGACAGAAACTAATAATGAATCTTGTATAGCTTCAGATAATATTACTATAACTTTTGAAGAACCTCCTACAGCTTTTGCTGGTCAAGATGATGAAGTTTGTGGACAAGATTATAATTTAAGTGCAGGAGGTAATTCAAGTAATAGCTTTACTTGGTATTCAGTTCCTTCTGCAGGTGTTAATATTGCTTCGCCAAACTCACAAGCAACTAGCGTTCATGTTAATGCTTATGGCACTTACAGCTTTTTTGTTGTTGAAGATAATGGTACTTGTTCTGATACATCAAGAGTGAAAATTACTTTTGTTCAAATACCTATTGCTAATGCAGGAAATGATACTACTATTTGTGGTACAACTATTAATTTAAATGCAAATATTTCTGTTTGGGGTACAAACTTTGTTGGTTATTGGACAACTAATGGTATTGGAGAAGGTACGTTCTTTGACTCAACAAACTATCAACCAGACCCAATTGCTACATTTATATGGCCTAATAGTGCTACTGGTAATCAGTTTGTAACCTATACTTGGAATGTATATAATGGACAGTGTAGTAGTACAAACGACGTAGTTATAACTTTCCAAGAATCAGATGCTATTAATTTTCCTGGAAATGGGTCGTTTACATGTGTAAATGTGCCTGAAGGAGAATTATGTTATACGATGACTGCAGATGATACTGAGCCAGGTTACTGGACAATTCCTACAGATATGCAATCGGTACTAACTCTAACTGACCCTAATGATGCTCATTCAGAATTATGTATAGACCCAACTATTGCTAATTGGGGTGAATCAGACTCTATTAATGTACACATGAAATGGACAGTAACAAATGGTAATTGCCCTTTAACAAAGCTTGTTGATGTTATTTTCTATCTTACACCTATTGCTAATGCAGGTGAAGATGAAGGTATATGTGGTCAAAATTATACTTTAAGAGCAACTTATTCAAGCCCTAATTCAGAAGGTACTTGGGTTATGGTTAGTGCTCCTGTAGGTGGAAGTATCCAGTTTTTAAGTGATGCAAACCCTGCTCAAGATACTAACTTAGTTAATATACATGCTGATGTTTATGGAGTATACACTCTTGTTTGGGAGGAGTGGAATTCATCTAATCAATCTTGTACTTCTTATGATACTATAACTATCGAATTTATTCATCTGATTGATGTTCATGCCGGACCAGATATTATTGTTTGTGGTAAACATGTTCAGTTAAATGCAACATCCGACCCAGCTGCAACAGCTGGTTCATGGCATCCAGCAGCAGTACGTTGGGTTGATACATTATATTCTGATAACGAAGACCCTACATCTCAATTACGTCCTGATGCGTTTGTTTACGATTTAGGTTTAACCGAATCTCAATGTGTTGATACAATACAATTTGTATGGCAAGAATTTGTTCAAGGTACATTATTCCCTACTGTACAATGTGTGGCTAAAGATACCGTGTTTGTATACTTTCATGCTGATATTGTTGCTCAGAATCAAACTAATGTAGCTGACTCTATTTGTGGTAGATTTATTGATTTAAATTCGGCCCAAACAATACCACCATGTGGTGCTACAGGTTATTGGGTTGATTCGTTAAATAATGTACTTAACTGGTGGCAGGTTGTGGATAACCAACTAGGTAACGGACCTAATACTATTGCTGAAGTTGGTGGATCATATGGTACTAATGCATTTGCATTTGTTATTCAAAATGGAGGTACTGAGGATAACCCTGTTTGTGCTGACACGTCAGAATATACAACAGTAACATTTTTACAAAAACCTCAGGTTAATGCTTGTCTTAATTGCGAAACA
>Ga0256827_10000863_pt1 | contig 19085 bp, 23 predicted proteins | sample CV84metaG_FD_185977 | JGI IMG/M metagenome (GOLD analysis project Ga0256827, IMG submission 185977) | Hydrothermal vent microbial communities from East Pacific Rise, Pacific Ocean - CV84 | ecosystem: Environmental > Aquatic > Marine > Hydrothermal vents | place: Pacific Ocean: East Pacific Rise... | reverse complement strand
AATTTTATTTGATTTAGAGCAAATAAAACTTTTAGAAAACCTTTTTGATGAAGTATATATTACACCTATTGTATTGGATGAAATAAGTATTAAGTATCCTATTGTTTTACCACCTTTTATGAAAGTAAAGAGAGTAAAATGTAATGAACTTTTTGACTCCTTAACTAAACTACTTGACCTTGGAGAGTCAGAATCTATATCTTTAGCAAAAGAGATGAATTTATCTCTTATAATAGATGAAAAAAGAGGTAGGAAAATAGCTAAAGGAATGGGGTTAAAAGTTATTGGTTTACTTGGAATAGTTTACTTAAATGTTAAAAAGGGATTTTTAAATAGAGATGAAGCTATATTTTTTTTAAATGATGCTATTAGTCATGGATATAGAATTTCACAAAAAATGCTTGATGATGTTTAGCTCAATTATAGTATATGTTTTAAACCTCCACACAAGTGTATGGAGGTTTGGAAATAGTAGAGTGAGGTCTTAGCTCATTTGTGCTGCAACTTCTGCTGCAAAATCTTCTTCTTCTACTTCTATGCCTTCGCCAACTTCAAGTCTAACGAAAGATGTTATTTCTGCTGTACCACCAGCAGCTTTTGCTTTCTCTTCTATGTATTGTGCAACTGTTTTTGAGTCATCCATTACAAAGTTTTGGTCAAGTAGACACTGCTCTTTATCAAGAGTAGTATTGTCTGAAATAAATCTTGCAAGTTTTCCTGGAAGAATTTTATCCCAAATTTTTTCTGGTTTACCCTCTTTTGCTAGTTCTTCTTTAAGATTCTCTTCTGCTTTAGCAAGAACTTCCTCTGTAAGTTGAGCCATTGAGATGTACTGAGGTACATTTTTAAGAGGTTTCTTTAGACGAACAAGCTCTTCATTCTCTTTTTCTATAGCAACTATTCTACCTTTTGTCTCCTCTTCAATAAAAGAAGCATCAAAATCTTTGTAAGATAGTGTAGATGGAGACATTGCAGCTGCATGCATAGCAATCTCTTTAAGTACAGGAGTAATTGCTTCAACTGTTTTAGCAGAGTCACATTTAGCTTCTATAATAACACCATTTTGTTTATTTGAGTGAACATAAGCATTAACTGCTGTATTTTCATCTGCTTCAATAAGTGCTGATCTTCTAACAACTAACTTTTCACCAATAGTTGCAATTTGCTGAGAAAGGTACTCAGCAAATGGTTCACCATTGATTGTAGAAGCGTTAAGCTCATCAGCATCTTTAATAGAGTTGTTAAATGCTTGATCCACAACTGCATCCATAAGAGCAACAAACTTATCGTTTTGAGCAACAAAGTCAGTTTGTGAATTAATTTCAACAATAGCAGCTTTTTTAGCATCAACTTTAATGCCAATAGCACCTTCAGCAGCTACTTTAGAAGCTTTCTTTGCAGCAGCACCCATACCCTTATCTCTAAGCCATGCAACTGCTTTGTCCATGTCTCCATCTGATGCAGCAAGGGCTTTTTTACAGTCCATCATTCCTGCTTCAGTCATCTCTCTTAGTTTTTTAATATCTTTTGGTCCGAAGTTTGCCATTATTATGCCTCCTCAGATGCTTTTGGAGCTGCTTTTTCTTCAACAAGTTTTTCAACTTCTGCTTCAGTTGCCGCTTCTGCTACTACCTCTTCAACTTCACTTGCAGGAATCTCTTCTACAACTTCACCGTTAGCTTCAGCATATGCTGCTTTACCTTCAATGATTGCTTCAGCCATCTCTCTACAGAAAAGGTTGATTGAACGGATAGCATCATCATTACCTGGGATTGGGTAATCAACTACATCTGGATCACAGTTTGTATCTAGTGGTGCAACAACTTTCATACCAAGTCTTCTTGCCTCTTTAACAGCAATATGCTCTTTAACAACATCAACAACAAACATCATCTCTGGAAGTTTTTTCATGTGTCTGAAACCTTCAAGGTATGCGTTTAGTTTTGCTTTCTTTCTAAGAAGCATTAATGCCTCTTTTTTAGTTAGCATATCTAGTTGACCATTCTCTTCCATTTGCTCAATTACTTCAAGCTTTCTGATAGATTTTTTCATAGTTGGATAGTTTGTTAACATACCACCTAACCATCTAGTAGCAACATATGGCATACCACATCTCTCTGCTTGCTCTTTAACTGCTTGTCTTGCTTGTTTTTTTGTACCAACAAAAAGAACTGTTTGTCCTTCAGCTGCTGCATCTCTTACTACATTGTAAGTATATTTAAAGTATCTAAGTGTTTTTTGAAGGTCAATAATATAGATATTTTTTCTAGCACCGAAAATGAATTTTTTCATTTTTGGATTCCATCTTCTTGTTTGGTGTCCGAAGTGTACTCCACACTCCAATAGGTCTTTCATTGTTACCATAAGTTTCTCCTTGGTATAATCATAATAGAATTTTTACAAAATTGTAAAAACTCAGTTAAAAGCATAGCTTCACACTAGGTTTAGTCCGCTGTAGTCATCAACATCAAATCTCATAAATGAGTTTGTGCAACCAGTCAAGGAATAACTACATGTGTATTTCCATTACTCTAAAAATTTAAAATAAGGAACGCGATTATATCTAAAAGGTTATTAAAATTTACTTTTGTAACTCTTCAAGCTTCTTTTTAACCTCTTCTATATGTCCCTTTACTCTAACTTTTTCCCAAACAGCAGCTACTTTCCCATCTGGATCTATGATGAATGTACTTCTTACTACACCCATGTACTCTTTACCAAAGTTCTTTTTGAGTTGCCATACACCAAAAGTATTACATAGATCTTTGTTTTCATCTGCTAGTAGAGTAATTTTTAACTCTTTTTTCTCTATGAAGTTTCTATGTTTTTTTGGAGAGTCTGGACTAACACCTAAAACTACTGCTGATAGTTCATCAAAGTCTGGTAGTGCATCTGTAAAATTACAAGCTTCTGTGGTGCAACCAGGAGTGTTGTCTTTTGGGTAAAAGTAGAGTACTATCCACCCTCCCTTAATGTCTCTTAAGCATATCTCCTCTTCATCTTGATTTGGTAGACAAAAATTTTCTACTATATCTCCTATACTTAGCATATCTAATCCTTAATATTTTTACGGTAGTATAGCAAAATGAAAAATGAAAAAGAAATACTACTTACGGAAATTGATAAACTTATAGCTTATGGTAAGAAAGATCCTACCATTAATCCAGCACTTTTAGAGTACTTAGAAGTCTCAGACCTGCTCTCTATAAAGAAAAAATTACTAGAGAGAGTAGGAAAATTAAGTCAAGATGATAAGAAGTGGCTAGAACAATTTAAAAAAGTAGAAAAATAACAGTAGATTAATAGTTTAGTAATATTTATTTGTTATACTTTTGTAACTGTAATAAATTTAAAAGGATTAATAAATGCAAATCAAATATGGACAATTTAAAATAAGAGCTCATGAGTTAGACAATAAACTCTCAGTTCAAGTAACATCAGAGCTTGGTAAAGTACATCTTAAAGATGAAGAAAATCACTCAGGATACTTTCCAAATGAGATGTGTTTTCAATTAGAAAATGCTTTTGAAAAACCAGAACCAAAAGGTCTTAAAAGATACTCATTTGGAGAATATACATTTATATTAGGTATTAACTACAATGGTGAACTTTGTCTTTTCCACAGTGTTAAACTCTCTGTTGGTAAAAAAATTATAGATAATATTGATACTCTTACCTTATCATTTCTTTCTGAGCCAAAAGCATAGTTAAGGTTTTACTATATATACACTAGACATATTTGTTGAGTGGTATATAGTGGTTTTATACTTTCTACTGTAATAGAGTAGTAGTAAACTTTGTAAAGTTGGCTCTATAGATGGTGTAAACCAACCATTGTTACTTAAGACTATCATATTTTTAGGTCTTTGGTTTTTAGAATCTTTCTCATATAATTTTTGTGATGTTGCTTCAAAGCAGATGGCATTTCTGTATGTTACTCCATCTACTACATAGTCTGTTATTTTAGTATCAGCTTTATAATCAACAGCTCCATCATAAAATACCTCATTTACCAAATCCGATAAAAAATCAGGTAATGGATTACTCTCTCCAAAAGGGACTAATACTACTTTATTTGCTATTTGTACTGAATTTTTTGTAAATATATATGTTGAATTATATGGAGTTTTACCATCCCAAAATAACCCACCTACTACTATTGAAATCTGTTTAGATTTTTCTTTAAGTCTATCTACTAAGAGTTTATTATAATTAAGAAATATTGGAAATACTGATTCAGGAAAGACAATGAGAGTTTTTTTACTTTCTATAGCAGAGTCTATAAAGCTAAATACCTCTTCATAAATTTCATTGTGTTTTGATTCATTCCATTTATCTTTTACTGTTGTGTTAGTTTCTACAAGCTCTATGGAGCTATTGGATATATTTGAATTTAATATTATTTTACTTGTATTTATCTCTATAGCAAATAGTATAGGTATTAAAAAAAGTATATTTTTTCTAATAATAGTTAAAACTATGGTAATTAAGACTATGGCAAATTGCCATTTTTCTATGCCTATGTATGAGTTTACAAACATAAGTTCAGGTTTGAACCAATCAAACCCAAAAGGGTGAATGTAACTTAAACTTAAGATTCCTAGTGCATTAGTAATATATGGTAAAAATGTATATGTATCTATTTTTGATTTTTCAATTAATTCTGATAAGCTTGCAATAGACCAAAAGAGTAAAGCATAAAGTAAACCCATAGCTATAACTACTATTGGTACTGCCCAAGGCATACTATAGTGTATAAAACTTAGTGAAATCCACCAAAACCAAAATATACCAGTAAAAAAACCTGTAAATAGCCATGTTTTTTTATTAGAAATAAGTAGTAAATATAGGGCTATAATTGCACTAATTGTATTTATAGTAATATAGTCAAGTTTCATATATTGCATATATATAAAAAGTGAACCTAAAATTGCTATTAAAAAGCCTCTTGTTATCTCTAAAGTGCTAAAATATTGCCTAATTTTATTCAAAGGACTCCCTATGGAAAGTAATGGACTAGCTTCATTTTTACCCCTCATTTTTTTATTTGGTATTTTTTATTTTTTAATCATAAGACCACAACAAAAACAACAAAAAGAGCATACAGCGATGATAGACGCACTTGCAAAAGGTGATAAAATTATCACATCAGGTGGACTACACGCAACTATTGTAAAACCAGAAGATGATTTTATCAAAATCAAATTAAATGATGATACTATTGTAAAACTTGAGAAGCAATTTGTATCTAAAAAGGTTGAGCTAAGCAATGAAAACGCTTAATTTTAGAGTAATACTCTTTGTATTTGCACTTATTTTTGGTTTAGTATTTTCCATACCATCTTTAACTCAAAGTGATAGTGGTAAGAAGATCACTTTAGGTCTTGATCTTCAAGGTGGTCTTCACATGTTACTAGGTATTAAGAGTGAAGTAGCTATTAAGTCTCGCATTAAATCTATGGCTGCTACTATCAAATATGTTTTTGATGATGAAGAGATAATATATGATGATATTAGAATACTAGATGATGATTCAGTATCATTTGAAATATTAGATGAAGATGATACTAAAAAAGCAAAAGAGCTTTTAAGTAAAGAGATAGAAGGAACAGTCTTAACTCAAGATGGACTTGCTTTTAAACTTAAAATGACTCCTGAAGAGGTAGAAAGAACTAAAGCTAATGCTATTAAACAAGCTGTCGATACTATAAGAAACAGACTTAATGAGTTTGGACTTGCTGAACCAACTGTTGCTAAACAGGGTGAAGATAAAATTCTTGTTGAAGTACCAGGTATTAAAACACAAGCTGATGAGCAGAGAATTCGTGAGCTAATAGCCCGTGCAGCTCATCTACAACTTATGGCTGTAGATGAAGATAGAGTTGCAAGAGTAAAGACTATGAGTAAAAATGAGGCAAAAAGTTTTGGAGATGTTATACTTTTAGATGTTGCAACACCTAAAAAATATCTTGTAAAGCAGATACCTATACTTGATGGTTCTATGCTTACCGATGCAAAAGTTGGATTTGATAAAAATAATCAACCAGTTATTAACTTTTCACTAAATGGACAAGGTGCTAAAATATTTGGTGACTTTACAGCTGTAAGTGTTGGTAAAAGAATGGCTGTTGTCCTTGATGACAAAGTCTACTCTGCACCAAATATAAGAGAGAGAATAGGTGGTGGTAGAGTTCAAATATCTGGTAGCTTTCGCATAGAAGAAGCACATGATCTTGCTATTGCTCTTCGTTCAGGTGCCTTACTTGCTCCTGTTGTAGTAATGGAAAAAAGATCAGTTGGTCCTAGTCTTGGAGCAGATAGTATTAAAGCTAGTTCTATAGCATTAGTATTAGGTTTCTTACTAGTTGTTGTCTTTATGGTTCTCTACTATGGTGTAGCAGGTGTTGTAGCAGATGTTGCACTCATTGCTAACTTATTCCTTATTTTAGCTATTATGTCACTCTTTGGAGCAACACTAACTCTACCAGGTATGGCAGGTATAGTCTTAACTGTTGGTATGGCTGTTGATGCCAATGTTATTATTAACGAGAGAATACGAGAGTTACTTCATGAAGGTAAGTCTATTGGTAAATCTATAGAAGATGGTTACAATAACGCTTTTACAGCTATTTTAGATGCAAACATTACAACACTAATAGCATCAGTTGTACTATATGTTTATGGAACAGGAGCAATAAAAGGTTTTGCTCTAACTATGAGTATAGGTATATTGGCTTCTATGTTAACAGCTATTGTTGGTACTCACGGAATCTATCAATGGTTACTACCAAAAATAGATAAAAATAGACTAGGGTACTGGTTTGGTATTAAAGCAGAGGGAAAAAAATAATGGAAATATTTAAATATAAAAAATCTCTCTCACTTATGAGTAAGAGTAGACAATTTGGAATACTATCTATAGTACTAGTTGGACTATCTTTAGGTCTTATTTTAATAAAAGGATTTAACTATGGTATTGACTTTGCTGGAGGTACACTAGTTCAAGTAAAATATAAAGGTGATGCACCTATAGCACAAATACGAGAAGCTATAGCAAAAGATAAAAACTATGAGAGTGCTACAGTTACTTTTTTTGGATCTAATGAAGAGGTGGTCATAAGAACAAAGTCAAGTTCTAAAGCACTTGGAGAAGATGTTAGTGATAAGATGAGAACACTACTCTCTACTACAGGAGACTTTGAAGTAAGAAGAGTAGATATGGTTGGAGCTAAAGTTGGTTCAGAACTAAGGGAAAAAGGTCTTATGTCTATGCTTTTAGCAATCATAGGAATTTTAATTTATGTATCATTTAGATTTGAGTGGCGTTTTGCACTAGCTTCTGTTATGGCACTTATGCATGATGTTACCATAGCTATGGGAGCTGTTGTTCTTTTTGGTATAGAAGTAAACCTCGATACCCTAGCAGCACTACTTACTATTTTAGGATATTCACTAAACGATACAATTATTGTATTTGACCGTATTCGTGAGGGTATTAGAACTATTAAAGATCCAAATTTAGGTAATATTATTGATGAATCTGTAACAAGAACCTTGTCTCGTACTACGCTTACATCGCTTACAACATTCTTTGTTGTATTGACACTTTTCCTTTTTGGTGGAGAAATCATAAGAGGATTTAGCTTCACTCTATTGGTTGGTGTAATTGTTGGTACTTACTCTTCTATATTTGTGGCATCTCCTATATTGATGTGGTTAAAATTTTCTGTATCAGGATTTAGGGAAAAAGAGGCACTAAAGGTTAAAAGAGAGAAAGAGAAAGAGAAGATGCGTGCTATGTATGAAAATGGTACAATTTAGAGTCGTTAGACTCTATTAAATTTATATTGGGAGTATTTTATGGAATGGGGAAAAGTCTTTTATACATTTTTCACACTTATGTCACTTACAACATCAGCAGCATTTTTATATGATGATGCATTAGTTGCACTATTTATAGCAGGTTCTGTAAATGTTATATCTACTATAATGAAGATAGGTGTTAGAAATACTCTATCTGCTGAACTTTTAGCTGGTTCGCTTGTTGCAGATTTACATCTAATCCCTGCATTTTTCATATACAAATTTTCAGAACATTCTTTATTAGCTCAGGGGCTAGTTATAGGAGCTGTTATAGCAAATATATATACACTTATAATCTCAATGATTGAGAGTTCAAAAGAGAAAGTAGACTTCTAAATTGAAATTTATATTTAATATATTTTTTCTCTTTTCTCTCTATTTGTATGGAGCAATGCCTCTACAGATAGAGAATTTTATAAATAAATCAGGTATACCTAGTAAAGATATTAGTATATATATTAAAGATCTTGAGAGTCAAAAAATAATAGCTTCTCTAAACCCTTCTACTACTAGAAAGCCAGCTTCTGTTATAAAAGTTATGACTACATATTCAACACTTTTAAAATTTGGTTTTGATTATCGTTGGCCTACTGAATTTTATGTAAATGGTAGTATTCGGGCAGGAGTACTTAACGGTAATCTTGTAGTAAAAGGTTATGGTGATCCTACTCTAGCTAAAAAACATATAGCATCAATAGTAAACAAGATTAAAAATAGTGGTATTCGTAGAATTACGGGAGATATTATAATTGATCGTAGTTACTTTAATGTAGGCAACAAAAATAGTTCAAATTTTGATCAATATACATATAGTCCCTATAATGCAATGCCAGATGCTATGATGTTTAATGAACGAACTAGTACAGTTTGCATAACTCCTAGACAAAAGTCTGCTTCTAAAGAGTTAAATGACCCTAGCTATAGTGTAGTTAATCAAATAAAGTATGTAAATAGAGCTTGTAAAGGTAAGTACTCTTGGATAGGTTCCAAAGTAGACATGAGTGGTGGAAGCCCGAAGCTAATACTTAATGGAAAACTTTCTAAAAATTGTGGTACAAGAAAAGTATGTAAGGTAATTACAAAACCATATAAAGCTTTTTACCATGCACTAAGAAATGATTTAAGAAAAAACTCAATATCTATAGGTGGTGCTTTTCGTTTAGCTAAAGTACCAAGAGGCTCAAAACTTCTCTTTACTCACTACTCTGAAACTTTAGAAAAGATTGTCTCTAAAACAGCTAAAAAGAGTAATAACCTTTATGCTCGTCAACTAATGTTACACTTAGGAGCAAAAGTATATGGAGCTCCTGCTACTCTTTACAAAGGTAGAAAAGCCATAAAGTACATACTGAAACGATATAATGCTTTAGCTAGAGGAGAATTATATATAGATAATGGTAGTGGACTATCTCGTAGTTCAAATGTAACAGCTGAAATATTTGCTTATATGTTTCAGAGTGCATATAGTCGTTATGGGCAAAGATGGATGAATACTCTATCTATTGGAGGTAAAGATGGTACGATACGAAAACGATTTAGAGGAAGACCAGCTAGTAATCATTCATGGATGAAAACAGGTACTTTAAAACATGTAAAAAATATTGGTGGGTATGTTAAAAGTAAATCAGGTAAACTATATGCTGTAGTGATTATTGTTAACACTAAAGCAGGACGATGGAAAGCCTCTAAACTTCAAAATCAAATCATAAATTGGATAGCAAGTAGTAAAAATATAAACTTACAAGAGAAGAAAAAGGTCAATATAGAAGAGAGTGTTACTGTAGAAAAAAAGGTAACTATAGAGAAAAAAGTTACTATAAAAAAGAAAGTTGTTGAAAAAAAAAGAGTAACTGTAGAAGAGCCAAAAGAACTTATATTTAACCCTAAAACTGCAACTGTTGATAAAGTTATTGCTCCAAAAGCTACTTCTAAAAGAGATAAGCCCAAAAAACAAACTCCTAAAAAAATAAAACAATCATCTAATAAAGAGACACATTACTACATACAAGTAGGTCTATTTTCTCACCGTCCCAATAATAAATACTACTCTAAAATAGATAAACTAGGATTAAACTACTCAACTAAATATAAGAATGAATACAAAGTATTAATAGGACCATACAGTAATGAAAAAAGAGCTAGAGATGTTTTAAGAAAAGTTAAAAGACACCTTACAAGAAAAGCTTTTTTAGTTAAGAATCAGTAGTAATAGATAATGCTCTGAAAAAATAGAGAAAAGATTTATACCTTCAACTCCACCATTTACTATTTTTACATCTTTTATTTTTTGTAGGTAGGTGATGGTTTTATTTATCTCATCTTACCTTTATTATGTTACAATATCTTATATTTAAACATAAGGAGTGTGAATTATGGAAAATCTTTATAATCTTATTATCGTTGGTGGTGGACCTGGGGGTATTGCTTCTGCTGTTGAGGGTTCGCTTTTTGGCATGAAAAAAGTACTTTTTATTGAAAAGGGAGAGAACCACTCTCAAACTATACGCCAGTACTACAAAGATTGGCAAGGTCAAACTGTAGAGTATGAAAATAGTAATGAGTCCAAAGGGAATTATGTAGTCTTAGAGAGAAATGTTATTAATAAATAGTTAAAAATTAGTAGTTTTATGCTAAAATGAAATCATGAATACAAAAGAAGAGATACTTCACTTTTTAAGTGAAAATAAAAATGAACTATTATCAACATATCATCTTAGTAAAATAGGAATCTTTGGTTCTTTTGCTCGTGGTGAGTCAAATCAAGAGAGTGATGTTGATATTATTTTTGATTTTCATGATAATGTAAATGATGTCTATAGCCTTAAAGTAGCACTCAAAACTTATCTCTCTCAACAGTTTAATCGCTCTGTTGATTTGGCTAGAGAGAAGTACCTTAAACCTTTTGCTAAATCTCATATATTACAAGATACTATCTATGTCTAATAAGAGTAAAATTGAATTTAATTTACGCTCTTTTTTAGAAGCTATTGAAAAAATAGAAAATTACTCTCAAGAGTTTGATAATGGAGAAGATTTTTATTATGATGCCAAGAGTTTTGATGCTTCTATGATGCAATTTGTAATTATTGGTGAGCTTATTAGCCGTTTAGATGAAGAGTATAAAGCTACGCATAATTTCATTCCTTGGCAAAAAATCAAAAATTTTAGAAATATTATTGCTCATGACTACTTTGGTATTGATGCCGATGAGATTTGGAGTATTGTCACAATCCATCTTCTTCCACTAAAAAAGAGTATAAATCAACTTATAAATGAACTTTAGTTAAGATTTATATTTCAAAGGTTGTTAAAAAGTCCAATAGGCATGGTCTCTTTTTAATAGACCATACCTATAATATTTACTTCTTCTTCATCCATTTTTTAAAAGGCTGAATAGAGCTAATGTAGTCAGCTACATCTTTTAACTCTTGCTCTTCCAAAGGTAGGGTTGGCATAGCATTTGCTTTGTATCCAAACTCTTTGTAGTATTTGTAAGGGTCTTTAGCATAGTTAAATATCTCTTGCTTTTTTCTTGTATAAGATACCATATTCATATCAGGTCCTAGAGCATTACCTCCGTTGGTTGTATGGCAGATGGCACAGTTAGCAGCAAAAACAGCTTTACCTTTTGTTGTATCAGCCAATAAATTTATACTTAGAACACACACTAGTAAAAGAGTTATTTGTTTCATAATTTTATCCTTAATATAAATTAAATTTTAATTAGGACTAAATTACTCCCAATTAGTTATGGTCGAAATATATCTTAATAATTTGACTATTAACTTGATCTAAATCAATCAATAGGATAAAATTAGTCTTATTTAAAATTTGTGTTGAAAGGAGGGGAGGTAACAGGCATCATAACTATGATGCCCATTAAGTAGTTATTTAACAGTAAACCATTTACTTTTAAGTGTAGTAAATTTAGTTATCTCTTTATCGTCTTGTAGTCCTAGTTTTTTAACAACTTTAGGGTTGACTACAAAGAAGCCTAGTTTTACTTCTATTTGGTCACCACTTTTTAATTCTTTATCAAACTTGACAACTCTGCTTTCATTACCTTTAATCATATTGTCTTTAAAGATTTCTGTTGCTACCCAAGGCATAGCAGGTTTACCCTCGTTACCTAATATCTTAACAAATGAGTGTGTTTTTAGGGTTTCTACTTTAGAGTCTCTCTTAAGTTCTACTCTAAGTTGTACAACTCTTAGTGGGTGAGTCATAAGGTTGTGAGGTGCTTCATTTTTTACAGATACTTCAAAGCTATTGTCTAGCTTTTTAAAATCTAATTTAATGTATTTTGCTAACATCTCAGGGTTATTTCTAGCTCCAGCAAAACCATGGAAAGCGTGAGTCTTACTCTCTCTAATAGCTGTAGCTGTACCTGCTACTTGTGGCATATGGCAAGTTATACAGTTTTGCTCTTTATCTTTAGCCCCACTTGCATCTGTAGTACACACTTCAAACTGATGAGCATTTTGTTTATGTGAGTGACAACCCATACACATTTTACCTGTATAGTAGTCTTTGTTTGTGTAGTCAATATCATGATATGGTGAACCAGTACTTGTTTTAATCATACCAAAAAATGAACTCTCTTGCTTGTATGTAACTTTTTTATCTTCCATGCCTTTTTGAGCAGAGAAGAAAGTTTTTTCTTTGGTTTCATATATGTTTTTGTTAGCCTTGCTATGCTCTTCCACATTAGTAATAGTATGACAGCTTATACAAGAGATACCCTCATCTCTTTGCTCTTTAGTCTCTACATTTGGTGTATGACACTTTGCACACTTATAGTTGTCTTTTGCTTTAGCTGGGTGCAAATTCCAAATAGAGTTGTGAATTTTGTCATTTTTAGGCGAAGCTTTTTTGTGCATAGAGTTATGAAACTCTGAGTAAATTGTTGAATGGCATCGTTTACAAGTATCATCTGAGTTTGCCAATAGTAGAGATGATAATGCTACTATATATATAAAAATATTTTTCATAATTAAGTATCCCTTTTAATAAAAATAATATGTTATTATATTTATATAGGATAAGAGCTGTCTTAATTTTAATTATTATTAAAAAATCCTATATTGTTTTAAATCAACATATCAATATATAAAAACTGATATTATTATGGCTTATTTATAAACCTAAGGATATATAGTTATGATTAAGATTGTTACTACCTTTTTACTTCTTTTTGTTGTAAGTTCATCAGTCTATGCAAATAGTGGTAAAAAAGTGTTTGAAACTTATTGTTGGGGTTGTCACCATCAAACTGCTGTAGCATTTGGACCACCATTTTCACAGATTGCATCTAAAAGAACTTCTGAAGAGATACAAGCTATGATTACAGATCCAGCTTCAGTTTCCAAAGTTTTTGGATATAAAAGAAATGCTATGCCAGCCTTTACTTTAACTCCTATAGAGCTTAAAGAGATTACAGACTATATTTTATCGTTTAAGGAGTCAAAATAATGTTTAGACTATCTAATTTACTAAAAACTGTAACGCAGGGTAAACCTGCTAGAGTCTTGAATGGAAGCATAGCTATTTGGAACTTTACTAACCGTTGTAACCTATCTTGTCTTCACTGTTACTCTAAAGCAGATTTAGATGCTGTAGATACACTTACTACAGAAGATATTATGAGTACTCTACCAAAGCTTAAAGCTAATGGGGTGAAGTTTATTATTTTCTCTGGTGGTGAACCATTAACAAGAAAAGACATTTATGAAATAGCCAAACAGTGTAGAGAGATAGGTATAGTAACTTATCTATCTACAAATGGGCTATATGTCAAAAAGAGTAATGCTCAAAAGATACTAGATACTTTTGACTACATAGGCATAAGTATAGATGGAAGTGAAAAGATACATGATGCCTTTAGAGGTTTGGAGGGGTCATTTGTAGAGTCTATGAAAGCTGTTGATTTGTTAAATAGCTACGGACAGACAAAAGTAGGTATTCGTTTTACCATAACAAAAGATACCTATGATGATTTGGAGTTTATTTTTGATTTAGCAGAGAAACATAACATACCAAAAGTCTATATATCGCATTTAGTCTACTCTGGTAGGGGTTTGGACAATTTAAAAATGGATTTGACTAAAGAGCAGAGAGTAAGAGCTGTTAATTATATTTTAGATAAAGCTTTTGAGTACCATAATAATGAAAGAGATATAGAGATAGTCACAGGTAATATGGAGATGGATGCAATCTTATTTTACGATAGGTTTGTAAAGGAGTATCCAGAGTTTGCAGATGATATGCACAAAAGACTTGTAGAGTGGGGTGGTAACTCAGCAGGTAGAAAACTGTTAAATATTGATTCAGAAGGTTTTGTAAAACCAGATCCATTTTTCCCAGTTAAAATAGGAAATATACTAAATCAAGATTTTTCAGATATTTGGACAAATAAGCCAACAGAGTTACTACAGAAGCTAAGAGTACACCCAAGAGAGCTTAGTGGTAAGTGTAAAGATTGTCAATACTTAAATATATGTAATGGTGGTTCAAGAAGTCGTGCCTATGCAATACACGGTGACATGTGGGCAGAAGATCCATCTTGTTACTTAACAGAAGAAAAAACTAAAGGGAACAATTAATGGGTAAGGTATACTTAACAGGAGCAGGACCAGGTGACATAGAGTTACTTACAGTTAAGGCTCTTAGAGTTGTAAAAGAGGCAGATGTTATTATCTATGATAGATTAGCAAATCCAGATATACTAAAAGAGGCTAAAGATGGTTGTGAATTTGTATATGTCGGTAAAGAAGATTCTCACCATACTCTACCTCAAGAGGAGATAAATGAGGTTATTTATCAATCTGCTCTAAAGTATGAAAATGTTGTTCGTCTAAAGGGAGGAGATCCTTTTGTTTTTGGTAGAGGTGGAGAAGAGGGTATATATTTAAAACAAAGAGATATTAAGTTTGAGTTTATCCCTGGTATTACCTCTGCTATTGCTGTACCTGAGTATGCAGGTATTCCTGTTACACATCGTGGTGTTACTGTATCTTTTAGAGTTGTTACAGGTCATGAGTCAAGTGGAAAAGATCACTCTCAAATACCTTGGGAAAACTATAAAAGTGATGATACAATAGTCTTTCTTATGGGGTTACATCGTTTAAAAACAATAGCAAAAAAGCTTATATCTATAGGAAAACCTAAAGAGTTCCCTATAGCTGTCATAAGTAGAGGAACAAGACCAGATGAGAAAACAGTTGTAGGTACACTTGAAGATATATATGAAAAAGCAAAAGATCTTCCTACCCCTGCTCTTATAGTAGTGGGAGAAGTAGTTAAACTTAGGGAACAACTTAACTGGTTTGAAAAGTAATTTTTAAAAATTATAAGATAAATAGGATAATACTTATCTTATTATAGTATAGTATGTTTCTATAAACTAGGAGTAGAACTATGCTAAAACTCGAAGATATACCAATGTTTTCAGCTTTAACTAAAGCAAATTTGAAAGAGCTTGCAAATAGTACACATATAAAAAAATATACTAAAGATAGCATAGTCTTTTATGAAGGTGATGAGAGTAAGTACTTACATATTTTACTTGAAGGAAGTGTAAAGTTATATAAGACAACACCTAAAGGTAGTCAAATACAGATAAATCGTTTAGGTGCTCCTGATCTCATAGGAGAGTATGCTTGTTTTGAAAGCCAACCATACCCTGCTACTTGTGAATTTGTAACCAATGGTACCATAGGGCTTTTACCATTTGACTATATATATAAAAATTTAAGTAATCCAAAGTTCTCCATGGAGATTATTAAATCATTAACAGGGAAACTTAGCCTTCTTACAGCACTAGTACATAAAGAGACTGTACTCTCATCAGAAGCAAAAGTAGCAGATTTGATGTTGCAAAAATTATCTATATTTCATAGATTAAAAAATAATGAACTAGCATCTATGTTAAACTTAACACCAGAGACATTTTCAAGAATTTTAACTAAATTAAAAAAAGAGAATGTCATAAAAGTAGATAACAATCAAATTATTATAACTAATGAAGATGCCCTCTATACCATAGTAGACACCAACACTATAAAAGATTGTACAAATTGTATTGCAAGTTTTAAAGCTAAAATTAGTTACATAGATTAAATCCATAAATTATCAAGTAGTCTAGGTTTACCAACTCTAGCTGCTACTAAGATGATGCTAGAGCCTAACTCCACTTTTTTTAACTCTTTAAACTCTCTACTTACAATACTTACATACTCTATATTATCGGCAATATTTAAAACTTTTAACATCTCTTGCTTTATAATATGGGAGTTTAGCTCTCCTGCCATTATGAGTTCCGTAGCTTTTTTTAGTGAGTTGGGTAAGCATAACGCTCTGTGCTTCTCCTCTTTAGATAGGTATACATTTCGAGAGCTAAGAGCTAAACCTTGCTCATCTCTTACTATGTCACAAGGGATAATCTCTACACTCATAAAGTAGTTTTTTACCATCTGTGTTACAAGAGCTAATTGTTGAGCATCTTTTTTACCAAAGTAAGCTTTTGAGGCTGAAGAGATGTTTAAGAGTTTCATAACTATTTGTAACATTCCATCAAAATGACCAGCTCTTTTTTCTCCTTCCAATATATAACCTCGTATGGCTGGAGCAGATATGAGAAGTTCATCTTTTTCATACATTGCATCAATAGTTGGCATAAATAGTATGTCAACACCTGCTAATTCACATATTTTTATATCGGCTTCATCTTTTTTAGGGTAAGCATCTAAGTCTTCACCCTCTAAAAATTGAGTAGGGTTTACAAATATGGAGACAATTAAATTTTCATTTTCAACTCTTGCTTGTTGAATTAGACTTAAGTGTCCTTGATGTAAAGCTCCCATTGTTGGTACAAAACCTATGCTACCTTTAAGCCCTTTTTTAACTTCAAGTAACTCTTTTACACTTTTAACTATGTACATATTTAACCTCTATATGCTAAATTTTATTGCCATCATAACTAAATTAATTTAAAGATAAAACTAACTTTGCTAAAACTCCATCTTCATAGTTTGTAAGTATTAACTCACCACCTATAGAGTCTTCAATAATCATCTTAGACATGTATAACCCAACACCAGTACCATCACTCTTAAACTTAGTAGTGAAGTATGGTTCAAAGATTCTATTCATAATAGTATCATCTATACCACCACCATTGTCTTTAATCTCTATTTCAATTTTACTATTATAATGTATTAGTTCTATAGTAACTTTTGGTTCTTTAATTTTATTACTAACAACAGCATCTCTTGAATTATTTAATAAAATCATAATAACTTGCATAAGTTCATTTCTATAACTACAGATTTGAGTCTTTCCATCTAAGGTTTTATCTATTAACTCTACACCATGGTCATAGTATGAGTCTTTTACAAATTTAATGGACTCTTTTATAGCATCTGATACAATAAATATCTCTTTCTCTTTTGTAGGAGAGAAAAAGTTTCTAAAGTCATCTATAGTACTACTCATCTTATGTATATATTGGCAAGACTCCTCTTTAAATGACTCTATCTCCTCTAGGGTTAATCCATTATTCTCTATATAGTCCATCATTAAAAGGGTATTTAGTGCAGATAGAGAGTTTAAAGGCTGTCTCCATTGGTGAGCTATATTTGCTATCATTTCACCCATAGATGCCATTTTACTGTTTTGAATAAGTATTTTTTGTTTCTGTTTAATTTTTTTAATTTTCTTTTGAAGTTCTGATTTGTATGCTTCAATCTCTGTAATATCTGTAAGTGTAATAGAGTATAAATTCTCATCAGTTCTTTTCTCATTTATATTTACTCTAAAAAGATGTATATTTCCATCAGAACTCATAATCTTTGCAATATTTGGTGTCTCTATTTGCTTGTTCAACATAGCATTTATCCATAATACACCATTCATATCTCTCTGTAAGTATCCATCTTCTTCTATAAAGAAATCACAAATACACTCATGTTTACTACGAAAATCATCAATACTATTAAAACCAAAAAAGTTTAACATAGCACTATTTGCTTTTTTTAACTCATTTCCATTAGTTAGCAGTAAAATATTTTCTTGAGAATCTAAAATAAATTGAATGTATTCATTATTTTTTTCTAAAATATATTTATCCATAATAAGTACCCTAGTTTTTAATAAATTATATCTAATTATATTTAATATAAAAAATAATGACATAGTTTAAATAATTTTTCGTTATTATATTCAATAAATAAAATCAAAGGTCAAAGTATGTACCTAAAAGAGACAACAATTCTTTATGTTGAAGATGATTTAGCAACACAAAAGCTTATTAAAAAAATTCTTAGTAGGCACTGCAAAGAGGTATTTGTTGCAAGTGATGGAGTAGAAGGGTTAGAGTTATATAGAAAAACAAATCCTAACATAGTTCTATCGGATATAGTAATGCCAAACATGAATGGCATAGATATGAGTGAACAAATAAAAAAGTTAAATCCAAAGCAGATTATATCTCTATTTACAGCATATAGTGAACCAGAGTTTAAAGAGAAAGCAACAGAGTTAAATATTGATGCATACATAATGAAACCACTTGATGAAAAGCAATTTTTTAACTCTCTTAACTATCTTGCTATGGCATTTCATACAGACTTAGAGATAGAAGGTGACATATAGTGCCATTAAAATCAGATGGAAAGTTTCATATAGGTGCTTCACATATTATTGGCTCATACATTTTGCCAGGGGAAATAATTGATAGTATACAAGAAAAAATAGATAGTAAAATAAAAATAACCATAGCTCCATATAACAACATAGTAAATGCAATTAAAGAAGATAAACTAGATTTAGCTTTTGTAGAGTTTGCTTTACCTGATGATGAGTTAACCCATAAAGAGTGGATGGAAGATGAGCTAACTCTTTGTTCTAAAATGAAGTTGCCCAATTCATTAACTAGAGAAGATTTAAGCCATCACAGATTGGTTAGTAGAGAAGAGGGTTCATTAAACTATAGATATATAGAAGATTTTCTTAAAGAACAAAATATTTATTACTCTGATTTTAACTCCATATCAGAGGTTAGTAATCCTACAGCTATTATTCAGAGCATAAAATGGTCAAGACCTAACATACCTGTAACAGCATTAGCATTTGTAAGTAGAGTGGCTATTGAGTATGAGCTTAAGTATAATGAGTTATATACTACTACCATAAATAATACACCCATTTTTAAAAAGTTTTATATA
>Ga0256827_10000862_pt1 | contig 19101 bp, 18 predicted proteins | sample CV84metaG_FD_185977 | JGI IMG/M metagenome (GOLD analysis project Ga0256827, IMG submission 185977) | Hydrothermal vent microbial communities from East Pacific Rise, Pacific Ocean - CV84 | ecosystem: Environmental > Aquatic > Marine > Hydrothermal vents | place: Pacific Ocean: East Pacific Rise... | reverse complement strand
AAAAACTGAATTCTGCTAAACAAGATTTTCTTTCTGAATTAGAACTTGAGAAAATTCCTCGTAAATTACAAAACTTTGAAAAACTTGAACTTTCCGAATTTATCAAGTATTTTTCAAAACTAAAAAAAATGAAATTCAAAGATAAGTTAGCTGAACGAAAATTTAAAAATGAGTGGAAAGCTCTTTTTGAAAATGATAAAGATGAGGTTTTGCAAATTCAAGTAGAAATTTCAAGAATTGAAAATGAAATTGATAATCTTGTTTTCAAACTCTATAATTTGACTGATGACGAGATAAAACTTATAAGTTCTGAATAAAACAAGTAGGCTATGGAATATAGATTATCGGGTCAAGCCTGACAATAAATAAACCTTATATTTGTTTCTCTCTGTCATATTCGGGCTTGACCAGAATATTTACATAAAACTACCTATTATATATTTTCTAAATCTGCTAAAATCGAATTTTCAATTTTCGCAAAAACAAAAAGGATTTTTATGCCACTTTTAGATAGTTTTAAAGTTGATCATACAAAAATGACAGCTCCCGCAGTTCGACTTGGAAAAAGAATGACAACCCCAAAAGGCGATGATATTACAATTTTCGATTTACGATTTTGTAAGCCAAATGCAGAAATGATGTCGGCGGAAGGGATTCATACTCTTGAACATCTGTTTGCAGGATTTATGAGAGAAAATCTTGCAAATGACCCACTCGAAGTAATTGATATTTCGCCGATGGGTTGCCGAACTGGTTTCTATATGAGTGTTATCGGTTTCGTCGATGAGGTTGTAATTATTTCAGCTTGGGAAAAATCTATGAAAAATATCTTAGATGTAAAATCTCAAGATGAAATTCCAGAACTCAACATTTACCAATGCGGAACTTACAAAATGCACTCTTTAGAAGATGCAAAAGCTACCGCAGAAAAAGTCCTAAAAAGAGGTATTGGAATCTTGGATAATCAAACCTTGAAATTAGACTCGGACAAAATATAATTTGGACGAAATAATACATTCAATTTCGACTTACGGCTATATTATAATTGCTCTTTACTCTTTTGGGGGCGGTTTTATCGCTTTGGTCGGTGGAGCAATTATATCCTCAATAGGAAAACTTGATATTGGATATGTAATTTTAGTTGCGGCAATTTCAAATATGATTGGAGACCTGTTTCTTTTTTATATTGGAAAATATCAGAAAAAGGAACTTTCAAAATATCCATTTTTTATAAAACATAGACGAAAAATGGCATATTCCAAAATTCTTATCAAAAAATATGCAATTCTTAGTGTTTTTATTCAAAAATATCTTTACGGGATTAAGACTTTGATTCCGATTATTTTTGGAATCACAAACTACAATTTTGTTAAGTTTTCAATTTTAAATGTTTTTGCATCAATAATTTGGGCAGTTTCCGTTGGTTTAATAACTTTTTACTCTTCAGATGTAATTTTGAAATTCTTTGAGGAAAATGAGATAAGCCCAATTTTCCTACCAATTATTCTGTTCTCAACTCTATTTATATTTTGGAAATTCTTAGACTTTAAAACTAGAAAATAATAATTTTTTGTAATCTTCGGGCTTAAGCCCGATTATCATCAATTACAAGAATCTAATAAGTGTGTTCAGTTTTTGGAAACTCTCCACTTTTAACCTCATCGGAAAACTGTCGAACAGACTCTTTGACAAGTTTTCCACCTTGCAAATACTGTTTTACAAATTTCGGTGTAAATTCTTCAAAGAATCCAAGCATATCTGACCAAACCAAAACTTGACCATCAACATATTTTCCCGCACCAATTCCAATTACAGGAATTTTCAGAGTTTCAGTTAATTCTTTAGCTAAATCTTCTTTGACTCCCTCAACCACAATAGCAAAAGCTCCCGCATTTTCAATCGCAATCGCATCGGCTAAAACTTTTTTTCGAGAATCTTCATCTTTACCTTTTACAAAGTAACCGCCCTCGCTTCTGAAACTTTGAGGCATCAAACCGATATGACCCATTACCGCAATTCCATTTTCACTCAAATATTTTACAGTTTCAGCTTTTTCAGTTCCACCCTCGATTTTCACACAATCCGCATTAGTTTCTTGGTAGAATCGCATAGCATTTTTTAAAGCATCAGTTTTATTTGTGTAAGTTCCAAAAGGCATATCTGCAACGATAAAACTATTTTTAGCTCCATTGCAAACTGCTTTTGTATGATAAAGCATCACTTCCATATTTGCCGACAAAGTATCATTCTCACCTCGAAAACTCATATTTAAACTATCGCCTACCAAAATCAAATCAATATTTCCATCAAATAGATTTGCAAAGAGAGAATCGTAAGCGGTAATCATAGAGAGTTTTTCAACTCCCTTACTTTTTCGGATTGAGTTTATTGTTCGTTTTTTCACAATTTATCTTTTCAGACCATTTACAGTTTGTAGCATTTCGTCAGAAGTTGTAATCGCTTTTGAGTTCGCCTCGTAAGCTCTTTGTCCCGTGATGAGGTCTGTCAATTCTACAACTAATTGAACATTACTCAATTCCACAAATCCTTGCTGAATATTTCCAACTCCATTTAAACCAGGGGTAGAAACAATCGGGTCGCCCGAAGCATCAGTATTTAAAAGTAGATTATCTCCTAAACCGTGAAGACCAGCAGGATTGATAAAGTTTGCTAGTTCGATTTGTGCAAGTTGTTGAGATTCAGTTGCTCCCGCTTGGATAACAGAAACAATTCCGTCAGCCCCGATTGAAATATTTGTTGTATCTTCGGGTAGAACAATTTCAGGAATCAATTTATATCCATCACTATTTACAACTTGTCCATCTTGATTTATTTTAAAAGCACCATTTCTAGTATATGCCATAGTTCCGTCGGGTAGTTCAATTTGGAAAAAACCATTTTCAGTAATTGCCATATCTAAATTATTCCCAGTTTCTTGAAAGTTCCCTTGAGAAAATATCTTTGTAACCGCAGTCGCTCGAACTCCTAAACCAGTTTCAATTCCAGTTGGTGAGTTTGTTGTCGAACTTGTAGCAGTTCCTGCATATTCAGAAACTTGATACATTAAATCCGCAAATTCTGCTCTCTGTTTTCGGTAACCGATAGTATTTACATTGGCGATATTATTCGATGTTGTATCGATTTGAGTTTGTTGAGCCAACATTCCCGTTGAAGCTGTGTATAAAGCTTTTAACATTTTTTTGTATCCTTTTTTACTTCATTAAGTTTAAATGCATTTAACATTGTATCTGTAATATCAGATTTTTTAATTTGATTTTTAGTAAAAAATTCATTAGCTAAAACCCCTTGATAAACTAGCATTAAACTACCGTCTTGAGTTTGCAAACCCATTTCTTCGGCAAGTTCTAAGAATGGTGTCTTATGATAAATGACATCGACAGCATATTTTGAGTGTGAGAAAATCGTAGAAAGAGTGGATTTAGCAATAGGAAAATTGGAATCGTTTAAACCTGCACTTGTAACATTAACAACCAAATCATAATTTGATACCTGAAAAGTATCCCAAGTGAAAGTTTTAATAGGCAGTTTGGAAAAGCTTTCGAGTCTTTTTTCAGAGCGATTAACTAAATGGACATTCCAATCTTTGGCGAGAAAACCAATAACCAAAGCTTTAGCAGTTCCACCAGCTCCGATAACAAGAACATTTCTTATTTTTTTGAATTGCCTAATGGAATCAAGAAAACCATAGACATCGGTGTTGTAGCCGATAAGTTTGCCTTCTTCTTCGACGATACAATTTACCGCCCCAATCTCTTGAGCGACTCCACGAACCTCATCGCAAAGTTTATAGGCGACCTCTTTGTGTGGAACTGTAACACTAGCACCCGACAGTTTTTGTTCTTTAAACTTTTTTTTCAACTCTTCACCATTTTCTAGCTTAATAGTATTGAAGAAGTAGTTAGGTAAATGTTTTGTAAAAACAGCATTATGAATTAAAGGAGATTTTGAGTGAGCAACAGGATTACCAAATATTGCAAATAATTTCAAATTAAAAGCCTTTTTTCTATTTATTATTGTGATTTTATCTAAATCTAAATCCTTTGCATTATTATCTAAATCCTTTGCATTATCTGATTTCCTCCCATTTTGAAAAATATGAGGAAATGGTTTATCTAAATGCTTATCAAAATATCTATTGCGACTGATAAAAAATGTTCTACTAAAACCTAACTCTTTAATAGATGCTGTCATAGTATTTTGTTCAGTAATAAATCTTGCATCGGCACTTTTTTTGCTTTTAACTGTTGTGGGGTCACTATCTGTATTTGTATTATCTGTATCTGAAGAGTCTATATTTGTATTTGTATATCTGTAATCATTTTGCAACCATCTCTTAAGAACAAGTCTAATTTTCTGTTTATGAGATATCACCTTATCAAACTTAGGAACTAAAATTATATTAATAATTTTAATTCTATTCTGAAACATATTAGTAAGTTTGACAAAACTTTTAGAATATGCACCGAGATATTCTAGAGATTTAATTAAAACATTTTTTTCTACATTAGAGGTATGAACTAGAATGTTCAGTCTTAAAAATGTTCTACCATTTTCAATTATCAGGTTACCGTAATATTTATCTTTATTGAAAGATATGATTTTAGTAACCTGTTTCATTTCATACACAGATATATCTTTAATAGTAATCTGGAATGTTTTCATATCTGACTGTTGCGAAACCATACTATCTATATTAGAAAGTTGCTTATTATTTTGAATCAATTGATTTTCAATTGTAAGAGCTGTTGTATTAGGTAATCGAGAAGACATAAAGGTTTGCTTAAAACCTAAATATATGAAATGAGCTTTTCGTTGAAAATAGGAGTTAAAAGATGTCTGAGCTTCAATATCTTGCTTATCTAATTCTTCTAATTCTTGCTTTGTGTATGTTATTGTAGATAATTTTACTATTTCTTTTCGCATTTTAGATAGCTCTTTAATCTGACTTATTAAAGCTTTGGTCGTATAATCAGAATTTCTTTCAAGCTGGTATTGATTTGCAAGCATTTTAGATAAATCATAGATATCTTTTTTAAAGCCATTATTTATTTCTAATTCTATTTCAGCATTTCGTTGTATGGTCAATAAGTGATAATGCTCTTGATAATGAAAAGCAAATTTTTTATCTAGCTTGTTGAATCTTTTAACTATTTTTTCAAAAGTTTCCTCATCTGGAGGATAAACCATTAAATGTAGATGAGGTGCATTTAATTTGCTCAATTCAATACTGCCAGAATATGGAGTTTGATTTGAAGATAAAACTCTTGCAACTAGTTTTTTTGTAACAGAGTTAATAGGCATAAATGTAAGCATATAAGTTTTGCGACCTTTCTTCATATTTATTTGTCTGATTAAGGCGCTTTTATTTAATTTCTTATATATTAAATACATTAATCTATTTTCATATTTGTTGCTAAGTCTTATCAATTCTCTGTATCGTTTCTGTTTATGAAACTTCTTTATTAAACCTCTTTTAACATCATTAATTAAAGATTCTCTAATCTCTTTTTGGCTATAATTTTGCTGATTCATTGACATCCTTTGTTTTTTTCTCAAAAATTATTATAGCGAGTTTTTGAATCACCTCCAAACTTTCTTTACTAAAAATTATCAAAATCTCATTGTAACTATATTTACTTATTAATTTCATATTTTCCACATATATCTAGCTTATTTCTGTGTATTTATTATTATGCTATTTTCACATTTGTTATTAATCTATTTTCTTAAGAAATGAACTGCATTCTATCAAAATGCATTGAAATTTTTTTGTCTCTCACATAGGGCAAAGTAAGACTTTTAAAATTTAGAACTCGATAGATTCGGTGTTTTATTTTTCTAGGAAATATTTTTTATAACTTTAAGGTTCAAAGCTTTTTTTCATAGCAAGTATTATATTTTTTTATATCTTTGTATCAGATTTTAAGGTAATTTATTTGAAATTAAGAAGATTTAATAATTTATAAAGTATCAACACTGGAATAAATCTCCGTGTCAAGCACGAAGATAATATAGATATTAAAATTCTATTTAGTCAGTTCTGACTTTTCAACTATTTCAGTAGCTCTTTCAAGAACTTCCAAAGCTCCTGCACCAATCATTTTTTCTGCTAAAGTTTTTCCAATTTCTCGGAAATTCTCTTTTTTGCCAATATTGGTATCTCGCAAAAGCTCTTTTCCGTCGGGAGTTCCTAGAATTGCTTTTGTAATAACTGTTCCATTAATTAACAGAGTTGCATTTACTCCAATTGGCACGGTACAGCTTCCCTCAAGTCTTCCAACAAAATCCCTTTCAATTCTTGTTTCAATTTCAGAAGTTTCTTCATTCAGAACTTCAACTATTTTCAAAACCTCATCGTCAAGAGTTGTTTCAATTCCTAAAGCACCTTGTCCCATTGATGGAATCATATCGCTCACAGGAACATTATAAATATATTTCACAGAATCATTTAATTCTAATCGATTTATTCCCGCAGAAGCTAAAACGATAGCATCAAATTCACCATTTTTCAGTTTCTCAATTCTTGAATCTACATTCCCTCGAAGTTGAGCAATTTTCAAATCTGGACGAAGTGCTAAAAGTTGCATCGACCGTCTTAAACTTGTAGTTCCAATTTTTGCACCATCTGGAAGTGAGTTAAGATTTTCAAACTTTTCAGAAAGAATAGAATCTCGCACATCTTCTCGTTCTGTAATTGCTGAAAGTTTCAAACCATCGGGAATCAAAAACGGCATATCTTTTAAACTATTTACAGAAATATGAGCCTCGCCTCTTAGCATTGCCTCTTCAAGCTCTTTGGTAAAAAGTCCTTTTCCTCCAATTAAAGCTAAAGGAGTATCAAGAATCTTATCCCCTTTAGTTTTGAAAATCTTGAGTTCAACCTCTAAGCCGTCGTGAGCTTTTTCAAGCACATCTTTAATATGGTTCGATTGCCATAAAGCTAATTTACTCCCGCGAGTTGCGATAATAAGTTTTTTCATACTGTTTTCCTATTTTTTTCTGAATTTTATATATGGTGAAAGTGTAGTTCTCCGTGCCGAAACACGAAGATAACTTTATTTGAGAATAAAGTGTTAGTGGCTAATGTGAAGAACTTCGTATTGGAAATACCAAACTGACACAGAAACGATATAACCGATTAATACAGTCCAAGCATATTTCATATGAGCTCCGAAAGTATAAATTCCGTGCATTTTTCCCATTACACCAACTCCCGCTGCTGAACCAAATGAAATTAATGAACCACCAACTCCAGCTGTTAAAGTTACTAACATCCATTGGTCAAGACCAAGTTCAGGATTAGCTTTTAGAACAGCACTCATTACAGGAACATTATCAACAATTGCAGAAAGGAAACCAACTCCAATATTTACAGCTGTCGGAGAGAATGTTTCATAAAGTTTGACCGCCATATCTAGGAATCCTAAGAAATGAAGACCTCCAACCGCAGCTAAAATACCGACAAAGAAAAGTAAAGTATCGTGTTCAATTTTTGCAACCGAGGCAAAGATATTGATTTCAATATTTTCAGTTTTCTTAACTTGATAAACATAAAGTTTTAGAATTGATAAACCGAATAGCATTCCCCACATTGGTGGTAAGTGCATAATTTGTTTTCCTAAAACAGCTGAGAAGATTGTAAAAACTCCTAAATACATAATAGCTTTTCCACCTGGAAGTATTTTTGGAATTACATCATCTTTTGGAGCTTCAGGTTTATCTGTTGGAACAAATCTTGCAAGAATAAATGCCGTTACTAACCAACCTAAGAAAGCTGATGGGAAAAGATAAAAGAAATCAGTGAAAACACCTTTTTCAGCAGTCCAAGCCATTAAAGTTGTAATATCACCGAATGGAGACCAAGCACCACCAGCATTTGCAGCAACTACAATATTGATTGCACCTGGAACTAAGAACTCTTTTCTGTTTTTTTCTAAAGTGATAAGAACTGTTGAAAGAATTAAAGCAGTTGTCAAGTTATCAGCGACGGGGCTAATAAAGAAAGCTAGAAATCCAGTTACCCAAAAAAGTTTTCGGTAGTTGTAACCTTTAGAAATCAGGTCAAACTTAAGAACTTCAAAAACTTGTCTTTCAATAAGTGCTTCGATAAAAGTCATAGCAACATAAAGGAAAAAGAAAATTTCAGAAATTTCTAAGATGAGGTGTTCGATGTTTTCGTGAAGAGGTTCCATTGCAAAACCATTGAAAGCATAATAACCTCCGATAAACATAAACATAGCAGTTCCCATAAATAGGGCGGGTTTTGCCTTATTTATTTGATACTTTTCTTCTGTCGCGATGAAAAAATAACCAACTATAAAAAATAGTAACATTCCGATTCCAAAAACCGAACTTGTTAAATCTACCCAACCTTCTGGATGCATATAAATCCTTTGAAAAAATTTAATGGATTTTATCAGAACTTCATTAAAAATAGGAATAAATATAAACTTTATTGCAAAATATATTTAATTTAGTGGTCGTTCTCAAATAGATTTGTGCTGATGTACCTTTCACCAGTATCATTTAAAGTAGTAACGATAATTTTATTTTTATTTTCAGGACGGTTGGCAATAATTTGAGATGCATATATATTTGCTCCCGAAGATATTCCGACAAGCAAACCATCAGTTTTAGCTAAATCTCTTGATGTCTTGATTGAGTTTTCCGCAGATACTTTTATAACCTCATCAATAATTTTTAAATCTAGATTTGTGGGAATAAAACCAGCCCCAATTCCTTGAATCTGATGAGGTGATGGATTGCCACCAGAAATTACAGCAGAATTTTCAGGCTCAACTGCAATCACTTGAATATTTGGATTTGCTTTTTTGAGAGATTTACCAACTCCAGAAAGAGTTCCACCCGTTCCAACTCCCACAACAAATATATCAACTTGTCCATCAGTATCATTTAAAATTTCTTGTGCCGTTGTTTGAAAATGCACATCAGGATTATCTGAATTTTTAAATTGAGAAGTTAGAAATGAATTAGAATGTTCTTTTGCAATTTGTTCAGCTTTTTGAATTGCTCCGTTCATTCCATTTTTCGCTGGTGTTAAAACTAATTTTGCCCCGAAAAATGTCATAATTTTTCTTCTTTCAATACTCATTGATTCAGGCATCACAATTACAATCTGTAAATTTAAAGATGCTCCAATTCCCGCCAAGGCAATTCCTGTATTTCCGCTTGTCGCCTCAATCACTAAAGTTTTCTGATTAATTTCACCTCGTTTTAAAGCATTTTGTAAAATATTTAAGGCAACTCTATCTTTGATTGAACCAAGAGGATTTAAAAACTCGCATTTAGCTAAGATGTTTGAATGTGACTTAATTTTGATAAGTGGAGTATTTCCTATTAAGCCTTGAATGTTTTCAGAAATTTTCATTTTATACTTTTTAAAACTATTTTAGCAAAATTAAGTAAGTAAAAACTACTTTATGAAAAAATTCCAAAACTTGATACACTTTGCAAAATTTATTTAAAGGAATCATATTGCCAGCAGATATGAATGACTATTTCAACAAAAACAAAGGTGGAGGAAATAAACCACCAGAACCACCTGAATTTATCAAAAATATTGGAGATAAATCAGGTCTGTTTTACATCATTTTAGCGATTGTAGGTTTTCTATTTTTTACAAAACCTTATGTAATTATTAACGAGGGCGAACGAGGAATTAAAGTAACCACAGGAAAATATGAACCTATTCCACTTGAACCTGGTTTGCATTTCTTAATGCCTGTTATTCAGCAAGTTATTTTAGTTGATACAAAAGTTAGAATTATTAACTATAAATCTATCTCAAAAGTGTTAAGCGATGGCGGTTCTTATGATGATGGTATTATGACCAAATCTCCAATTACAGTTTTAGATAAAAGAGGGTTGCCAGTTACAATTGAGCTAACTGTTCAATATCAATTAAATAAAACATATGCTTCACAAACGATTTCAAAATGGGGAGTTTCTTGGGAAGAGAAAATCATAAATCCCGTAGTTCGTGATATTGTTAGAAATGTAGTTGGTGGTTATGATGCAGAATCTTTACCAATTAAAAGAAATGAAATTGCTGTCTTAATTGATACGAAAATTCGAGGTAAAGTGGATAGCTTGAAAAACTCTCCCGCTCAATTACAATCTGTTCAACTACGAGAAATTATCTTACCTCAAAAAGTAAAAGAGCAAATTGAACGAGTTCAGATTGCCAAACAGGAAGTTGAAAAAACTCAGCAAGAAGTTGAAAAAGCTAAACAAACTGCTTTTAAAGCTCAAGAATTAGCAAGAGGTGAAGCGGAGGCGAAAAAAATTCGAGCTCAAGGTTTTGCAGATTCAACTTTAATTAAAGCAAAAGCAAAAGCGGAAGCCAACAAACTAATTTCAGAAAGTTTAACTCCAAGTCTCTTAGCTCTTGAACAAATTCACGTTCAAAGTGAATTTAACAAAGCTTTACAAGTTAATAAAGATGCAAAGATTTTCTTAACTCCAGGCGGTTCAACTCCAAATTTATGGGTTGATATGAAAAGTAATTCTCAAGTTAAAAGTTCAACTGGACAATAGAAATTATTTCATCAACTTCGGGGGCTGACTAAATAGAAAAATTAGTAAGTAGAAAATTTAAAGTAGATCTTCGTGTCAAGCACGAAGATGACGGGCTATTGTCATTATTGAGCTTGACCCCGATAATCTCTATTCTAAACAAACTCTTAGCTTGACTGACTAAAGTTTTTTGATATAATTTTGGAAAACTTTAGGAGCTTTTTATGGCAAAACACGAATTCCAAACGGAAATAAATCAACTACTGAATTTAATGATTCACTCTTTATACTCAAATAAAGAGATTTTCTTACGAGAACTTATCTCAAATGGTTCTGATGCAATCGATAAATTAAAGCTTTTAACTGTTACAGATGAGAATTATAGAAATGTGGATTTTCAACCAAAAGTTGAATTACGAACTGACAGCGAAAAACGAACTTTGACAATTTCTGATACTGGAATTGGAATGAACGAAAGCGACCTCATCGACAATCTAGGAACTATTGCAAAAAGCGGAACAAAAGCTTTTCTTGAAAACCTAAGCGGAGATAATCAAAAAGATTCTCAATTAATTGGGCAATTTGGTGTTGGTTTCTATTCAGCTTTTATGGTTGCGGATAAAGTGGAAGTTCTTTCAAAAAAAGTTAATGAAGATTCAGCTTTCAAATGGATTAGCAACGGCGACGGAAGTTATGAAATTATCAACTCTGAAAAAGAGAGTTTTGGAACTGAAATCACTCTTTATATTAAAGAGGGCGAAGACGAATTTATTTCTGAATATTCTCTTGAGAAAATCATCAAAAAATATTCAAACCACGTTCCTTTCCCAATCTTCTTAGAAAAAGAGGTTGAAGTTGAAACTCCAGATTCTGAAAAATCAGATGATAATAAAGATGAAGAGAAAAAAGAGCCTGTTAAAACTCAAAAAATGGAGCAAATCAATAAAGCTTCAGCACTTTGGACTTTAAATAAAACTGATATTTCAGATGAAGATTATCAAGAATTCTACAAAACTCTTGCTCATTCTTCTGAAGATGCTTTAAGCTGGGTTCATACAAGAGTTGAAGGAACTTTAGATTATAAAACACTTTTCTACATTCCATCAAAAGCTCCAATGGATTTATACCGAGCAGATTGGGAAAGTGGTTTAAAACTTTATATCAATAGAGTTTTCATTTCTGATGGCGAAAAAGAGCTTTTACCAACTTACCTAAGATTTGTTCGAGGAATTATCGATTCTTCAGATTTACCTTTAAATGTTTCGCGAGAAATTCTTCAAAATAACAGAGTTTTAGAAAAAATCAAAACAGCTTCTGCTAAAAAAGTGCTTTCTGAAATTTCAAAAATTGCTAAAAAAGATGATGATAAATTTGCAACTTTTATCGCTGAATTTGGTAAAACTATGAAAGAGGGTCTATATTCTGACCAAGCAAACCGAGATAAAATTTTAGAGATTCTAAGATTCAAATCTATCGACGGTGATAAAATCTCTATCAAAGATTACAAATCTAAAATGTCTGAATCTCAAAAAGAGATTTTCTATATCACGGGTGAAGATGAAAAAATCTTGAAAAACTCTCCACTTCTTGAAAAATTCAAAGCTAAAAACTTTAATGTTTTAATTCTTGATGAAGATGTTGATTCTGTTGTTTTCCCAATGGTTACAGAATATGATAAAACTCCGATGAAATCTGTTCAAGATGTGAAATTTGATGATGAGGTTGAAAGCGATTCTGAAGAAAGCAAAGAGCTTGTTGAAAAACTTTCTAAAATCTTAGCTGACGAAGTGAAAACTGTAAAAGTTTCAAATAACTTAGTTAATTCTCCAGTTTGTATCGTTGCTGACAAAGAAGACCAAAATTATATGATGGTTCAAATGATGAAGCAAATGGGACAAATGGATAATCTTCCTGAATTGAAACCAATTCTTGAAATCAATCCTAAAAATGAGATTTTTGCAAAACTTTCTGAAAATAGTGATGAAAAACTTTTTGAAGATGTTGCAAACCTACTTTTAGACCAAGCTAGACTTTTTAATGGCGAACAAGTGAAAGATTCTGTTCTCTTTATTGAAAGAATGAATCGAGTTATGACTCAAGCTCTCTAAATTATGATTTTGGGATTGACACGATAAATAAAGTTTCAAATAGATTTTTCGGAAACCTACTGATGACTTGATAATTAGTTCAATCCCATTTATTTAATTTAAGCTTGTTTAGGAGCTTCAGGTTTTGGAGTTTCTACCTTTGTTTCTACTGTTGTTTTAACAACTTCAGGTTTTGCAACCTCATCATCTTTTACAGCAGTTTTAAAGTTTTTAATTCCGCTACCAATTCCTTTCATTAATTCAGGAATTTTCTTTCCACCAAAAATCAGAACAACAATAGCTAAGATTGCTACGAGTTCAAAACCACCAGGCATACCCATTATTTATTTCCTAATTTTGAATTTTGCATATTTGCAAGTTTTTTATTCCAATCTTTCTGATTCCACGGTTCAAGCTTATCAATTTTTTCCATAAGATAATCAAAATCTTCAGGAAGCAAAGCTTGGTCGCCATCAGATAATGCACAACTTGGGCAAGGATGAACTTCAACAATCGCACCATCTGCACCAACAGCCATTCCTGCATAAGTTAGAGAATTGACAAACTCTCTTTTTCCTGCTGAATGCGACGGATCGACAATAACAGGAAGATGAGTCAGTTTCTGAATATATGGAACAAGATTCACATCAAGAGTATTTCTCATTGCAGTTTCATAGCTTCGAGTTCCTCTTAAACAGATAATTACATCGTTCAAGCCTCCACTCATTACATATTCAACAGACATTAAATGCTCTTTAACAGTTGAAGCGATTCCGTTTTTCAAAATGACAGGTTTGCCAAGTTTTCCAATCTCTTTTAATAAAGCGAAGTTTTGCATATTTCTAGCCCCAATCTGAATTACATCAGTATATTGATAAACTAAATCTATATCTTTTTCGCTCATTAATTCCGTTACGATTGGAAGTCCAGTCTCTTTTCTAGCTTCTGCTAACATTTTGAGACCCTCTTCGCCTTTACCTTGAAAAGAGTAAGGGCTTGTTCGAGGTTTGAAAGCTCCGCCTCTTAACATAGTTGCACCCGCTTTTTTCACAGCATTTGCAATCAAGATGAGGTTCTCATAACTATCAACTGAACAAGGTCCTGCGATAATTGATTTGTGTCCGCCACCGATTTTCACACCGTTAATATCAACGATAGAATCTTCAGGGTGGAAATCTCGACTCGCTTTTTTATAAGGAACTGAAACCTCTAACACTTTATCAACTCCCGCTAATGCTTGAAGAGGCTTTCCTGCTAAGTTTTGCTTGTCTCCAATTATTCCGATAACTGTTTGATATTCACCTTTAGAAATGCTGACATCGTGTCCCCAATCCTTAATCTGTTTTGCGGTGCTATCAATATTTTCTTGGGTTGCCCCGTTTTTCATTACTAAAATCATATTTTTACCCTTTTTCTAAAAGAATAGTAACCCACTCACCTTTTTGAACTTTTCTAATAAATGTGAAATCTTCAAAATATTCTAAAACCAAACTTTCTCTATCTTCTAAAATTCCTGAAAGAATTATTTTTCCGCCAGTTTCAACTCTTTTAATTAAATGATTTGAAATAGCGATAATTACATCGGGAATAATATTAGCTAAAACAAGGGAGTAAGTTTTATCAGTTCCGTTTGCAGAACCAATCCAACTTTTACCAAATTCTAGACCATTTTTAGAAAAATTATCTTCGGCACTTTCGACAGAAATTGAATCAATATCACAAAAATCTACGGAAGCACCAATTTTGGCTGAAACTAGGGAGAGAATTCCGCTACCCGTTCCAACATCAAAAATCCTATCGTTAGGTTTTACAATATCTTTCAAGATTTCAATTACAGAAGATGTAGTTTCGTGATGCCCTGAACCAAAAGCTAAGGCGGGGTCTAAAACAATATTTTCCGCATTATCTTTTGGAGGATACCAACTTGGGTGAATGTAAAAAGGTTCTATAAGAATTGGCTTGATACTTTTTTTGAAATTCTCAACCCAATCTTGATTCTCTTTTTTGCTTTCTGAAATATCTAAATTTATATCTATTTTCAGAGCTTTTTCCACCTCATCTTTAAAAAGATTGACTGCCCAGATAATATCTTCAAAAGGCTCTTCGCCTCTTAAAATAAAAGTATCATCGAGTTCTTCCAGCCCAAATTGATAAACATCAAGTAAAAAATCTAAAAATAGATTATAATGAGAAGATGGTTTAATTACTAATTCATAGTAATGTTTATTCATCAGTTCCCATAACAGCAGATAGTTTTTCTTTCAAAACTTGAGGAGTAAAAGGTTTAACAATATAGTTATTTACTCCAGCTTTTAATGCTGTAATAACTTCTGTTTTCCCGCCCTCTGTTGTTACCATAATAATTGGTAAGTCGTTGAATTCACCTGAACCACGAACTTTTTTAACAAGCTCAAGACCGTTCATCTCTGGCATATTCCAGTCAGTAATTAACATACCTAAATCTTTGTTTTCTTCCATAATCGCCCAAGCTTCTACACCGTGTTCAGCTTCAAGAATATCTTTATAATTTAATCTACCTAAAGTATTTTTAATAATTCTTCTCATAGTAGAACTATCATCAACAACTAAAATTCTCATTGTAACTCCTAAAAAATATATATACCTTGATATAACAAGATATTTTTTATCTAAAATAATTGGGTTATTATATCACAAAATAATTTGAGAAACTTACTTAATAAAAGTTTATAAATAATAAATAACTAAATATTTCGTTGTAACTCTTCAGGGTTATTTGAATATTTCAAAGCATTTTCAACGGAAATTTCGCCATTTTTTATAGCTTTTAGCATTTCTTGAGTTTGAGTTCTCATTCCCGTTTCATTTTGATTTATTTGCATTTGAGAATATATTTGATGATTTTTACTTTCTCGAATTAGATTCGCGACCGCTCCATTATTTATCAAAATCTCAAAAATAGCTTTTCGTCCGCCACCAATTTTTGGAACAAGAACTTGCGAAATTACCGCAATTAAAGTAGTTGAGAGTTGCATACGAATTTGATTCTGTTTGCCAGTTTCAAAAACATCAATAATTCTATTTATACTTTGTGGGGCTGAATTTGTGTGTAGAGTTCCAAAAACTAAATGACCAGTTTCGGCAACCGTGATTCCCGCTCCGATAGTTTCAGAATCCCGCATTTCACCGATTAAAATCGTGTCGGGGTCTTGTCTTAAAATATATTTTAATGCGGTTGCAAAACTTTTTGTATCGCTTCCTACATTTCTTTGAGAAATTAGCGACTTTTTACTTTGATGAACAAATTCAATCGGGTCTTCGATTGTCATAATATGCTTATTATAGTTTGCATTTATCTCATTTATCATCGCCGAGATTGTTGTTGATTTTCCGCTTCCCGTCGCTCCCGTTACTAAAATTAACCCTTTTTCTCTTTTAATTAAATTTGTAAAAAGAGCAGGTGATTTCAGGTCTGAAAGTGATGGAACTGTTACGGGAATAGTTCTGAAAGCGATTGCAGTTTCTCCCATAGCTCGGTAGCCATTTACACGAAACCGCCCAACCCTAGGAAAAAATAAAGCACAATCTAGCTCATTCTCTTTTTGGTAATCCGCAATTTGCTCTTTTGAAATATAAGGAAATAGCAAATTTTCAATATCCTCGCCTGAAAGCGATTTATATTCAACTGAAATCAGAGAACCATCAATTCTCATTTTCGGCGGATTATTATGAACTAAATGTAAGTCAGAAGCTCCGTTGGAATTTGAGTAGGCTAAAAGTTGTTCTAAATTCACGATTTATCTCCTTTTAGAAAAAAAGAATCAAGATGAAAATTTGAAAATGCCCTATCCATAGATTTAAACATCAAAGGGAAACTTTCTTCAAGCTCTTTTAGTTTCAATTTCATATCATATCTTGCGTGAGGCATTTTCACATCGAACCTCATCGCAGGACAGGAATCATCTCCAATAATTGGAAGTTCAGCTTTTAATGCCCCATCGGTTAATTGTCGTTCTCGAACCTGAATTAAAGGTCTGATAATTTCAAGACCATTTCCAGCTGTATATTTTGGAGGAAGCCCCCGCATTGTGCTATTGTAAAACATATTCATAAAAAAACTTTCAACAACATCATCAAGATGATGCCCCAAAGCTAATTTATTAAATCCTAGTTTTTGAGTTGCAGAATATAAAGCTCCCCGTCGCATTCTTGAAAAGAAACTACAAAAAGAGCTATTTTGACGAATTTTTTCTTGGGCAATATCATAGATTTCAGTTTTGTAAATCTGATGAGGTATTCCATACTCTTTTGTATGAGCAATCAATTCAGAAAAGTCTTCGTCCATTCCATAATCAATAGTTACAGCCATAAAATCAAAATTAAATGGAGAATGTCTTTGTGTTCTCAAAATCAGATGAGCCAACATTAACGAATCTTTTCCACCGCTCAAGCCGAGAACGACTTTATCGCCCTCTTTAATTAAATCAAATTCAGCATTTGTCTTACCAACTCGGCGAGTCAGTTTTTTGCTTATTTCAATAGCTTTCTGTTTTGCCAAAATCTAATCTCGGTTGTTTGCAATTAAATTCACATTTTTAATAATGTATGAAACATCATCTTGAGTCAGCATCGAATGAATTGGAAGAGATAAAACTCTTTGATAGTTTCGTAAAGCATTCGGAAAACTATTAATTTTCAAATTATATTTAGTTTTGTAATAACTCAAAAGATGAAGCGGAATATAGTGAAGTGAAGTTTCAATCCCAACTTTTTTTAACTCTTTTGCAAAACCGTCTCGATTTTTATCAACTCTAATAATGAATTGAGCATAAGAGTGATTCGACTGAAAACCTGCCACTTCAATATGTCGAGTATGTTTAAAATTCTCAATATATTGTTTTGCAATTTTTCTTCTAATATTTAAATGATTTGAAACTTTTTCAAGAGAATCCATCGAATATATCAAGTCCATTTTCGGCACTGTATATTGACAGCCAATATCGATAACATCGTAAAGATAGTTAAGATGTAAATCTTCTTCCATAACTATCCCGTGATTACTTAAAAGTTTAGCTCGGTTATAATACAACTCATTATCCGTGGCAACGATTGCCATATTTGAGATTTTTTTATCAAAAGAAAAAACTTTAATATCAGAAATATAATCTAGCTTTTCTCTATCTAAACCTATTGAGTTTGTAGCATCTTCAATAATAGCAAAATTCCTATCTTTGATAATATCTTTCAATTTCCCAATATCTAAAATCTCACCCGCCACATGAGAAACTATAATTGCTTTTAATTTCTTAGATTTATTTGCAGATAATATTTCTTCAAGTGCTTCAAAATCTAATTCAGAAGAGTTTGGCTTTATATCTATAAAAATTGGTTCAGCATCAAAATGTCGAACAACCTCAGGAAATTCAGGAGATGAATTTACAGAACATATCACTTTATCCCCCCGCTTTAAATCAATCGCACACATACAAAGATGAAGAGCTGAAGTAAAATTATTGATTGGCAGAATGTAATCCGCAGAAGCATAATTTAGAAATTCCTCTTGTAGTTCATTCTCTAAATTATCTTCTTCCAATCTATTTACAAAATTTGGGTCTTGAAAAGCACTTAAATTAGCTTTATTAAATTCTATTGTTCGCATTTTGTTAATCCTTTATTATATTTGAACATCTCTAGCATACAAAAAATCGTGCCCGAAAGTTCTATCTGTTATCTTTGCAATTATCGGCATTTTTCTCTTAAACTGATTTTTATAGATTCTGCTAATTAGCATTTCTACAAGATTTTTATCTTGAACCAGCTTTAAGATTTCAGATTTACTTAATCTATCCTCGACGAAAAGTTTAAAAACTGTATCAATTTCTGAATAAGTATAACCTATTTCGACCTCATCACTTTGTCCATCGAATAAATCGGCAGATGGTGGTTTTGAAACTATTGAATATGGAACTCCAAGGAATTGTGCAAAAGAGAACAGGTCACTTTTATAAATGTCACCAATCGGATTTATAGCACTTGCTAAATCTCCAAAGATTGTGCCATAACCTAAAAGTAGTTCGCTTTTATTTGAAGTTCCAATAACCAAAGCATTTTCACGAGCTGAAATATCGTATAAAGTTGCCATTCGCATTCTTGCTGAAAAATTACCTTTTCTTAAAGAGTTTGCATTTTGGTTTGCTTTATTAAAAACATCAAGATATTTTCCAATTTCAACTTTTTCTGCTCGAATTCCAAATTTCTGAATAAGTTCTTGGGCATCTGTCAAACTATTTTCTGATGAATATTGGGTAGGCATCATAACGGCTAGAAAATCATCTTTGAAAATTTCTTGTAAAAGTACAGAAACCACCGCGGAATCTAAGCCACCGCTTAAACCAACGATAACTTTTTTAATTCCAGTATTTCTCACTTCATCTTTTAAAAATTCGATGAGGTGTTTTTTGACTAGACTCCAGTTAGA
>Ga0256827_10000861_pt1 | contig 19109 bp, 20 predicted proteins | sample CV84metaG_FD_185977 | JGI IMG/M metagenome (GOLD analysis project Ga0256827, IMG submission 185977) | Hydrothermal vent microbial communities from East Pacific Rise, Pacific Ocean - CV84 | ecosystem: Environmental > Aquatic > Marine > Hydrothermal vents | place: Pacific Ocean: East Pacific Rise... | reverse complement strand
GAACTGACTTTAAAAAAGGTGCTTTTCTTGGTCGTTTAGGTTACTCTAAAATAGCAGACAAAGCAGATATAGTAGCTCCATGGCGAGGTTTCCCAACTGGTGGATTTACAAGAGCAATGGCACAGTATAACTGGTTTGCAAATACAAAAACATATATGGCTAGAGTAGGGTATGACTTTGGTAAAGCAAATATTCTACCAGGCTTTAGTGTAATGGCTAGATATGCTATTCAAGATTTTGATGATGATAAACCAGGTGTAATTTTTCCAGATTCTAATGTTATACATGTAGACCTAAGACAAAATATTGGTAAAAATATGGAAGCAAAATTTAGATTCGGATATGTTGATTGTGATGATAATACGAAAAAAACAGATTTATCTTACAGTGAATACCGTTTTGAGTTAAATTACTTTTTTTAAGTAGTTTGTAGATTCTGGGTCAAGCCCAGAATGACATGTTAGACTTCTTGCATAACCTAGATCCCCAGTCAAGCTGAGGATGACAACAACTTAGAACTTAGATCCCCAGTCAAGCTGAGGATGACAACAACTTAGAACTTAGAGTTGAGGATGACAACAACTCAATAACTTCGTCACTCTCAGCTTGACTGGGAGTCTAGTTTATATTATTTTTTTAAAATTATTTTAAAACTAACTCTTCTTGATTTTTCTTTGTCTTCTTTGTTAGATAAAGAAAGTTTTTTTTCTGAAAAACTAAGACCACTTCCCTTTATGACTTTTGCTAGAAATCTTTGAATATTTGCATTTTGTTTTTTAAATATGTAAGATAGTACTGAATAAGAACGCTTCATAGATAACTTTTCATTTTTTAAATAAGTGTTAGCAAAACTTATGTTTGACCATTCACTAGATGTGTGACCATTTATTTCAAACTTATGTATGAGATTTTGATATTTATACATAAATGGTATTAGTTTTTTAGAAAAGTTGTTTAAAAAGTTTTGTTGATTTTTTGTTAGTTTTGATTTTCCAACATTAAAGTAAAGATTTTTATCTGTAAATTCTATGGATAAATCTTCTTTTATAATAAGTTTATTAGAGTTAATCTCTTGTTTGAAAATTTTACATAATTCTTCATAAAAATTTACAGATTTATTTGATAGTTGTGCAATACTTAAATCTCTATTTAATTTTAAAATCCACATATTTGATTCTTGAGAATCTGATGGCGTATTTACTCCAACAACGGCTGCTTGAGAATTGTGTAAAATCTTAATACCGTTAAATACATCATAATTGTCACCACCATAATGCTCTTGATCTAGTAGCATTAAGTTTGTGTCTACTAACATTGCTAAGGCATCTGTATCAAACCTATCTTGGACATATCCCACACCGATTATAATAGAATTAGAGTACTCTTTTATGTCCTTTAAAACGGCTGAGTAAGCAGTATTTATCTCTTTGTCTTCTATGATATTTTTTTGAATGTCAAATTTTATAAGTTTAATTTGCTCTTTATTCATCTCATCTTTTACGCTTAACGAAGCTACAAAATTTCCATCTCTAAGTCTAATTACTCTATATGGTGTTGTTGATTTTTCACTTTTATAATGTTTTAACCATACTTTGTCGCCATTTTCAGTAATACGCATAAAAATGACATTTTTGTTCTTGTCATAATTTGTTTGTCCAAGAACAATAATAGAACCATCCCTAGCTTCAACAGCATCTATACCTCTGTCATCATGCTTTGTACCATATTTTTTGCTCCAAAGTTTTACACCTTTTGCTGAGAATCTTGTAAGATATATGTCATTTAGTCCAAGTCCTGTCTCAAACATATTGTCATTTTGGTTTCTTGATGTAATTGATGAACCAATAGCTAAAACTCCACCATCACTTAAACGAATTAGGTTGTTTAATCTATCGTAATTTTTTGTACCAAATACTGTCTTGGAAATAAGGTTACCATTTACATCTAATTTAGCAAAAAGTAATGAGCCATCAAGTGTGTAGCCACCTATAAAATAACCATTTTGAGGAGTTTTAACAACTGCTATTGCTTCATTAAACTGGCTAAGTCTTGCAGTTTTTCTAAGTTTTATATTTGCTGAGTTTATATCAAGTTTGATGAGGTGCATCTGAGATCCATGAGCAGCCGAAATACTCTCTAAATAATCAAAAGCATTTGTATACTCTTTTGAAGATGAATTGTTTTGTTTATACTCTTTTTTAAAACCAATAGCCGTAATACTACGATCATAATCTTGCGTAACATCTAAAAGAGCGTTATTAAATGGCTCATCTATAATAATTGAGTACTCATGCGAGTTTGCATTTGCTAAAGCAAATAATAATAAAAAAGATAAAATATATTTCATACTTTGTTAATAGCAAAAAATATTCCTATTTATACTCTCATGCTTATTATTTTGTCTTAGTCAAACTATTGCCAGTCCCAAGTAAAACAGCTATCCATCTTGTGTCTTCATTTGCGTTAAGTGTGATTTTTGCCATGATTGTTAGTGGGATTGATAGTAGCATTCCGACAATTCCAAGTAACCATCCCCAAAATAATAATGATAAAAATACTACTAAAGTTGAAAGACCTAAGCCATTGCCCATTACTTTTGGTTCAATTACTGAACCTATTACAATATTTACAACTACATAAAGTATAACAACCATAATTGCACTCATAGCATCTAAGCCAACTAATGTTAAAAGTACAGCTGGAACTGCTGCTATAATTGAGCCAATATTTGGTATAAAATTTAACATAAAAGCTAAAACTGCCCAAAGAAATGGATAATCTGTACCAATCATTAACAAGCCAACATAAATAATAAAACCTGTAAACAATGAGATTAGTGCTTTTAATACCATATACTCTTTTATTTGAGAAAGAATTTTATCTATATGAGTATTTGCTGATGATTTTGAGTTTATAAATGTCATTTTTCTTACAAATGCATCAGATTCTAAAAGCATAAAAATTACTGTCAGTAAAATTACAAAACTGTTAGTTACGAGTGAACTCATACCCTTAAGAATATTTGTTGCAAAACCCATAATAAGCTTAGGATTAAAAATATTTTCTAAATCTTGTTCTGGAATACTAATACCAAATTTTTCTGCCATTTCTACTAATCCATGAAAATTAATTATGAGTTGTTTCTCATAAAAGTCTAAATTTGAGTTAAATTCAACTGCGGATGAGCCTAAAAGTTTTCCAACCATCATGAAAAATATAATTAAAAAGCTTATTACTATTAGAAGACTTAAGCTGTTAGATAGACCTTTTTTGTTGAAAAAGTTATATGCAGGAGATAAAATTATTGCAATAAAAAGTGATAGTAAAAATGGGACTACTATTGGAGATGCAATTTTTAAACCAGCTAGAGTTATTATTAGGCTAGCTGCTACAATAAAAAAATTACCAAAGTTTTTTTCTTTCATCTAATTCCCTTGAATCTGTTTTTTATTTGTAAGTTGTTGTAGATAATTTGAGATATTTATAAGTGAAAATGTAACTAAAAATATCATAAGACCTGGAAAGAAACTAACCCACCATGCTATCTCTATAACCTCTTTACCACCGCTAAGAATGGTACCCCAACTCATTTGTGGTGCTACAATTCCAAGTCCTAAAAAACTAAGTCCTGATTCTGCTAAAATCGCTCCACCGACACCAAAAGTAAAACTTACAAAATAAATTGGCGCTAAAATTGGTGCATAGTATTTAAAAAGTATTTTTATTTTACTAACATTAGCAATGTTTAGTATTTTAATATATGGCTGTGTAGTTATTTTAAAACTCTCTGCTCGAACAAGTCTAGCTGTTGTCATCCAACCTGTAATAGAAATAATAATTATTAAAACCCAAGCCGAAGCATTGACATATGATACCAATGCTAAAAGTAAGAAAAATGTTGGAAAAGTTAAAAACAGATCAACCAAGATAATAAAACTTTTGTCTATTATTCCTCGAAAATATCCAGCCATTGAACCCAATATAAGACCAATTACAGAGGCAATAAAGGCTGAGCCAACACCAATTATGAGTGAAGTTCTTCCACCCTCAATTAACCTTGCTAAAATATCTCGCCCAAGTCTATCTGTACCAAGTAAATACTCACTAGATGGAGGAAATAAGATTGCGTCTACATGTAGAGAGGAAGCATCAACTCCATAAAATAAAGAACCAAAGAAAGAAAAAAAGAAAATAGATAAGAGTATAAATATACTGAATTTTGGCATTTAAAATTTACTGTTTAATCCCAAGTAGTGTCTGCATCATTTGATCAATAGTAGTAATAACTTTTGAAGCAGCTCCATATGATGTTTGGTATTTAATTAGGTTTGTAAGTTCCTCATCTATACTTACTTTTGAGACTGAGTCATACTCTTGTTGGACTGCATTATATTGAGCTGTTATGCTCTCATTTGCTAAGGTTGCGGCATTTGCTTGAACACCAACCTCTGTTGCTACAATATCAAACATTCCATATATAGTAGTATTGTAAGTTTTTGAATCACCAACTTTAAAATCATATTTTTCATATTGTTGTTGAATCATCTCTAATGCAAGGGTATTATCTCCTGCTTGTTGAGATTTACCAGCTGATAGTTGACTTGGATCATCACTATATACAGAGTTTAGTCTAATATTTTTTGCATCATCACCGTCAAAAAATCTGCTCATTCCTAAAGCACCAGCAAAATTACTTCCTGAGTTGTATTCATGTGTAGTTAGTTTGTCTTGTATTGCAAAAGTATAGCCAAGTGATTCTTTTGCAGGATCCATAAATAACTCTAAAGCACTGTCTCCACTTGCATAATCTGCCCAATTAAATTGAAGAAAATCATCAACATCATTTAGTGCGCTTCCATCATTGTTGTCATCTTTATTTGCATTAATTTGTTCTTCAATAGAATTAGAGCTACCTTTCATTGTGGTTGCTACATCTATTTTAATCTCTCTTGATGCTGTAACATTTCCATCAATATCATAAACTACTACATTAAATGAACCCTCTTTAAAGTTCATTCCAGAACTAAGTAGGGCATTATTTGGATCTAAATCTACATAATTTGATGTCATTTTATTTGTGGAAGCTTGGGCATACAAATTGTTTGTAGACTCAATAAGCCCTTGGGCAAATGAGTTCATCTCAGATATTACATTTTGAATAGTTCCATTTGTTGGAACTCCACTTGTAGTGTCTTCAATACTACTACCACGCAAATCAAGTATAGCTCCAACTCTACCACCAGTAATATCTTCAGCCATTGGAATTAAAACACCATCTTGTCTTTCATAAGAGACATCATAAAATCCGCTGCCACCAATTTTATCTATTCTTATTGGATGGTAAGAGTTTCCATCAACAATATTAAAACCATTTACTGTTAAAGTATAGCTTCCATTTGTCATATTTGCAGAACTATCTAAACCCATCTCTGAGCTAATTTGGCCATGTGTAACCTCTGCACCAATTAACTTAGAAAGATTTACCTCTATAACATTTCGTTTATCTCTTAAATCATTAGCTGAAAAAGCATCCCCAGCCTCAGCTAGTTCAATTGACTTGTTTAAATCTGCTAATTGACCTGCTAGTTTATTTACTTCATCTATATTTACAGCTAGTTGATCATTTACTTGATTTTGAAGCGCTGATATTTTTTCTTGTGTTGAAGCTATATTTTGTGTTAAGTTTTTTGTTTGTTGTGTTAGTGCTAATTTTATAGAATCATTTTCTGGATTATCAGCAAATGTTTGCCACATCTCATAGTATCTAGTTAAATCTGCTTTAATCCCTACACCATCTATCTCTGGAAAAAAAGTTGAAAGTTGATTTAGTGTTCTTTCAGTATAGTCAGAATACTCTTTATTTGCAGATGATTCTGAAAATCTGTCAAAAACAAAACTATCAAATATTCTAGCAATATTTACAATATCTACACCATTTCCAACTTGACCTTCACCCATTTTTATAGGTGTAGAAGCTGCAGTTACAACTCTTTGACGCACATAACCTTCACTCTCAGCATTTGAGATATTGTGTGAAGTGGTACTTACACCAGCTTGAGCTGCTACAAGACCTGTATAACCAATATTTAAACTATTAAATAAACTTGCCATCTTACACTCTCACTTCCAAGAAAGAAGGGTCTTTAGATGCTACTTTTTTATAGCCTTGCATCTCTGTTGGCACTAATCTTTCTAAAAATGTATTATATAAATTACTTACTGTTAAAACTAATTTTGCATATTTTTTATTTACTTGACGAAGATTGTTAAGTTCTACTTTTAATTCATCTAAATAATTATGTTGTTCTTCGCTTAGTAGTTGTGGTAAATCTGTGTCTGGGTTAGTTGTCATTAGCGATGAAATCTCGTGATCTATCATCGCTTTTTTAGATTCAAAACTTTTAAGTTTTTCCTCTTTTAAAGAGAGTCTTTCAAATTGTGGATTATTATTAGCTATTCTTATATCTTCTAGGTCTGACTCTGTAATTTTTATTAAATCTCTTAAGTCTGTAAGAGCCCCTTGTAAGTGATAAGATAACATAATTTCATCCTTGTTTTTTTCTAAGCCTAAGCTTACATTAACTCATCAGCAATTTTTTTACTTAATGCTTCTAAGTTTATTTTATATTCACCAGATTCAAGAGCTTCTTTAATCTGATCTACCTTACTTGTATCACCTTGAGATGATACGCTTGTTGTTTGCTTTTGTGACACTTCCTTGTTTTGAGTACTATTGGGGTAAGCACTACGAAGAGCCGCACTATTTACTTGCGAAATCATAATTTATCCTTTAATTATCTATTAGTTTTTTACTATACAACTATATCGACAATTAAAGCACAAACTTGAGCTTATCTACTTAAATAATCATATAACATTTGCGAAAATCCAAAACTCCCTGCACTAGCTTTTGAAAGCTCATCTCTATACATTGATTTGTATATTTTATCACCCGGATCTTTTTGTGAAGAGAAGAGATTTTTCTCATCTTTCATTGCATTATCCATAAGCATTTTAAGTATTACAGACTCAAATGCGTCTGTTTGTTTTCTTAACTCAGCATCCTCTACATTTTTGTTTATTTTAGGAATATTCCCTTGTTGTGACATATAATTTGCTTGAATACCTATTGAATTACTTCCGTACATAATTATCTCCTAGATCACTTTCAATTCTGCAGATATACTTCCAGCACTTTTCATTGCTTCAAGTATTGCTATAATATCTTTTGGCGTAGCTCCAAGTTTTTGCAAAGAACGAACAAGATTTGCAACAGTTGTTGTGCCTTTTTTAGTATAAAGTTCATTTTCATTAATACCTACAATTGCATTATTATCAACAACCATTGCTCCGTTTGGATTTGAGACTTGGACCTGCTCTTTTATCTTAATAGTAATATCACCATGTGTTAAGACTATTGGTTTTATTAAAATACCAACCCCAGATATTATTGTGCCTGTTCGCTCATTTATAACTATTTTATTTTTTACATTATAAACTATATCTATATCTTGAACTTCAGCTAAAAACTCTATCATACTTCTGTTTTGTGGTCTTTTAAGTTTTACAGTTCTTGGATCCATTGCAACTGCTACTTGAGTAGAATAAAAAGTATTTATAGATTTTTGAACACTTACACTGTTTTTAAAGTTTGATTCTTTTAGTGAAAGAGTTACATACTCTTGATTGTATAAATTTAGTGTAATTTCTCGCTCAACTAAACCACCATTGTAAATTAGTCCAGCAGTAGCGTGAGATACGCTTGTAGCTCCAGAATTCATACCACCAATACTTACAGCACCTTGTGCTAAAGCATAAATTTTACCATCAACCCCTTTTAAAGGTGTCATAAGAAGCGTCCCACCCTCTAAAGATTTTGCATCTCCAATTGATGAAACTGTAATATTAAATTTATCACCCTGTCTTGAAAAAGGTGCTAATTCTGCAGTAACTACAACTGCCGCAACATTTTTTGACTTTATGTCGATTGGGCGCATATCAATATTCATAGCTTTTAACATATTTGCGATTGATTGAAGTGTGAATTTTGAAGTAGTTCCATCACCAGTTTTATTTAGACCAACTACTAAAGAATAGCCAATAAGATGATTTTCCCGAACACCAACGATGTTTGCAACATCGCTGATTTTTGTAGCGTAAATGCTAGTTATAAAAAGTGTTAAAATAAATAGAAATCTCATAATCAATCCTCATGTATTGATTATATTAGCAATTAGTATTCCAAATTCTCGTCATATAGGTAAGTTAGAGAAGTATTTCCAAATTTTTTACTTTTTTTAATACTAAAGTTTCCTAGTTTTTTAGGTATATCTAAACCTGTCATATGCTCTACTATAATAAGCTTCACATTTTTAGATGGTAAGTTCTTAATTAGGTCGATTGTTTTATTGTAAATATCTTCCATACCCTCACGAATACTAAAAGGTGGATCAATATAAAAATAAGCATCTTCATCTTTTAAGCTTTTTATAACTGCTTTTATATTTGAAAAACTATCTCCAGCAAATACTCTACATGTAGAGGGGTCTGTTTGGTTTATGTTTTGTTTTAGTATTTTTAAAGCCTCTTTATCTTGCTCCATAAATAAAATCTTACCTGCGCCACGAGATAATGCTTCTAAACCAATAGAGCCTGAACCTGAAAAAACTTCTACAAAAGTTGCATCTATAATATCAAACTGCAAAGTATTAAAAAATGATTCTAAAACTATAGCCTTAGATGAACGAGTAGTTGTTTTTGATGGAAGTTTTAAAACTTTATTTTTATATTTTCCAGCAATTATTTTTTTACTAAATGGCTTAGTCTTCATAAAATGCTCGTACAGTTTTTAAAATATTTGCTTGATACTCTTTGGTTAAAAAATCTATGCGTTTTTCAAGTATGGAAAAATCAAGTGGTGCATATTCATTATGCACTTTATTTGTCTTTTTATATCTAGATTCAAGTGCTAAAATAAGTTGAGATTTTGAAAATGGTTTAATCAAATCTGCATCTTCATCACTTGAGATAAAAAAACATTTTTTATCGTTAAAACACTTCACATCTCTTATAACTATATCGCATTGTTTTAGCGTACTTAAAGAATTTTGCAAAAACATTTCTAAAGACTTTTGCATCAATGGTGACTTACATTCAACTGCTATTTTCATTTTTAACCTTAGAAATAATAATCGATTTATTTATAAGCTATCACTTAGTTACAAATAGATACAATCGACACTTAAAATTAAAGAAGTATAACACATCAGGTTTAACCTATGTTAATGAGTGAAAAAAAGGTTGTAAAATGGGGTGGACTTGTCAGCATGATTTAAAAGGTCATTGTAAACTTTTAAAAGTAGCTTGCGAACCAGGAATAAAGGGCTGTATACTTGGTAAGAGTGAATATGTCTTCTCAAGTGGAAGCTATGAGGAAGACAAAAAAAGAGTAGATGAAAAATCAAAAACAATAGACTTTGCTGCTCTAGCAAGAAGTAATTAAAACAATACAAATAATTGGCACTTATTTTGCTTAAAAAGATTCAAATAATACAAGGTTACTAATGGCAGAGGGTTTAGACGAAGATATAATCATCATCGAAGATACTGATGCTGCTAGTGAAATCACTTCAGAAGATGAATCAATTATAGATGAGGGTTCTACAAAGAGTAAAAAACCATTAATCTTTATTGGCATTGGTGTAGCTGTCATTTTAATAATTGTAATTGTTATTTTATTACTAAATAAAGACGATGAAGTGGCTCCAATTCAAGATATTGGACATATTGAAAATAGACTTGATGAAAAAGTTGTTAAAACTGTTGAGCCAACAAAGATAGAGAGTATGATTGCAAAGGCAAATTATCTCTACTCAACGGGATCTAAACGCGAAGCACTAGGTATTTATGAAAAAATTGCACAGTATTCTGAAGCAATTTCAGCATACAATCTTGGAGTAGCTCAACTTAAAGATGCTCAGTATGACCTCGCTTTATCATCATTTACAAAAGCTATACAAAATAATGAAAAAAGATGTGTATCGGCAATTAATGCTGCTGTTTGTTCTCTACATGTAGGCAATAAAAAAAGTTTTAGATATTACATTGATTTAGCACATGCGTATTTACCATCTGAGAGAAAATCACCACTTTATTCTTATTATTATGCACTTATAAGTTACTATAACAATAATTATTTAGAAGCATTAAGTGCTTTAAAAAACAAAACCACAGATGAATATGCTAAAACTCAAAATGGACTTAGTGCAAAAATTAATGCATTATTTGAAAATGATTATGATGCTATTGAAAATCTTGAAAACAATGTAGAAAAATATGATGAAAGCCCTGATGATTTTTCTTTAGGTTTACTTTATGCTAGAGTTGGTGACTTAACTCTTTGTAAAAAGTACTTTAAATCAGCAATTACTAAAAATATTGAGCCAGTTAAAGCTCAACTTGCACTTGGACTAATAAGCCTAAAAGCAGGTCAAATTGATGAAGCAGCAAAAGAGATAAATAATGTTACAGATATGTTTGGTGAGGAGGTATATAAATATTTTCCAATAAAAGTAAAACTAAGAGAATCACTTTTTGATTTTGTAAAAGCTCAAAAAAGATATAGACAAACAATAGTAAAAAGTAAAAATATGGAGTATCAAAAAATCTTTTATTTTTCTCCATATAAAATTTTTAATGCAAATAAAACCATAAGTTCTATTCAAAAAGGAAATGCAAATATTTATATAAATAATGTAAATGCAGCAAAACTTTACCTAAGAAAAAGTGGTTCAGCAAGTAATGTAAATATTGGAATAGTTAAAGGTATAAAAGAAGCACTATCTTTTAAAATACGAAAAGCAAATCAAATACTAAAAGATTTACTTAAAATTCAACCAAAACATTCAATACTACACTACAATCTAGCCCTTACCTATGCGCAAATAGGTGATATGGTTAAGGCTCATAAACATTTTGTTCGCTCATATAATCTTGATGCAAAAAATTACTTATCTGGTATTTATGCTGTTATGACTTCACAACTTATAAACAAAGAAAACCCAAAATTATTGGAGATTTTAAAAGACTCATTGTCACATGAAGATAAAAGTGAAAAAATAGATTTATATAAAACTTTAGTATTTATTGCAGAGGGAAATTTTTTATCTGCTGCAGATTGGCTTGAAAATAATTATAAAGATAAACCGTTATATTTGGCATTAAATATTATTATAGGATTACATCAAAAAAGAATAGACATAGCAAAAATATCATCAAATAAATTAACCGCATTACTTCCAAATGATATTTTGCCACATCTAATGTATATTGATTCGTATTTTAAAGATTTGAAGCCTAAAAAATATGCAAGAAAAGTTATGAATTATTTAAAGGTTCAAAAACTCTCTTTCAATGATTTATATTTTGGACCATATGTAAGTAGATATTTATATATTCAGCAAAATCTAATTATTGGTAGATTGTATTTTTTAAGAATGCAGTTAAAAAATGTGCTTGAAACTACAACTGAAGAACCAGATGATTTAACGGCAGCACTAGCCTTAGCTTCACTTTATGATGGAGCATTTGAGGAGGCATATACTCTATATAACACTCTTATTGATGATTTTAGGATTAGAGATCCTCATACTTTATTTTTAGGTGCTGTTGCTTCAACTGCTGCTGGACATACTGCCAATGCAGTAGCACTACTTGAGTTAGCAAAGATGAAATATAAAAATAGTAATGAGAGTAGATATGCGCTAGGGATTTTATATTTAGAGTTACAAAACAACAAAGGTGCTGTAACTCAACTATCTAGAATTAAGATAAATAACTTTTCATCTGAGTATTTTAACTTCGATATTGATTTACAAAAATTACTTATAAAAAAGCAAGGTACTAAAAACTAATTTGTAAAATATCCAATAAGTGTTTGAGATGCATTAACTTCAGCACCCTTGCTTATGTTTAAACGAAAGTTTTTAGGTAAATAAAGAGTAGTAATACCATTTATCATAACTCCATAACGAAAACCTTGGTTTAACTCTTGAGATTTTATAATATTAATATCTAAAGGTTTAAAGCCTTGTTTTAATCTATGCGTTACTTTTATTTTATTTTCATTTGTATCTTTAAAAATAATAGTTGCATTTTCATTTATCTCTACATGTAGAGGATGAAATTTGGAAAGGTTCGCACCCCTTAAAACTTCAACTTTTTCAACTTTTGCAACTAAAGGGGTACGAAGTAAAGATACATTAAAAAAGCTACTATCTATCTCAACTTTATAAGAGTATTCGTCATCTTTTAATTCTTCTATATTTGAGATTATTCCATCAGCAGGAGCGACTACAGAGGCATTTTGAAAATTTGGCACCTCTCTCTCAGGATTTCTAAAAACATATATGAAAAATACAAATGCTAAAAATGTAAAAAACTGTAAAAATTCAAGATCTAAAAGTCCAAATAAAATAAACAATCCAACAGAACAACAAATATATCTTATACCCTCTTTTGCAATAGGCAATAAATTATTTCTCATTATCTTCCTCTTTTGTCTCTTTTTCATCAGCCATTTTAGCATCTTGTTTTAACTCTTCTTCAATCTCATCAACAACTTCAATTACTTTTGTTTCTAGATTGTTTTCATTTTCAAAATCAATAATTACTTCTCTTACTTCATCGCCAGTAATATTTTCTTTTTTATATAAAAGTTTAACAATACCCTCAACAGCATCTTTATAGTTTTCTAATCTAGATAAAACTTCTTTATATCTTTCATCTAGTGATGTCTTAATAAAATCATCCATATCTTGAGCCATTTTATCACTATATTCACGAGTTGCGCCACCTGGACCACCAAGAAAAGATTGTCTAGATTTTTCTAACACCATAAGCCCCGCTACATCACTCATACCATAAGTTTGAACCATTGATTTTATAATATCAGTAGCTCTTTCTAAGTCATTTCCAGCACCAGTACTTATTTCACCAATAAATACCTCTTCTGCAGCACGACCAGCTAATAATACATCAACTTCAGCCCACATCTCATGACGCTGCATCATGAAACGGTTTTCTTCTGGTTTATTTAGAGTATAACCAAGTGCTGCCAATCCACGAGGAACAATAGAAACTTTAGAAACTTTTTTAGCACCAAGTGTTGTTTCAGCTAAAAGTGCGTGACCAGTTTCATGGTAAGCTACTATTTTTTTCTCTTTTGGATTAATACGACGAGATTTTTTACTTAATCCTGCAATTGCGCGTTCAACTGACTCATACATATCTTTTTGTTTTACAGTTTTTTGAGATTTTCTACCAGCTAAAAGTGCAGCTTCATTTATGATATTTGCTAAATCTGCACCAGCTAAACCAGCTGTAAGTCTAGCAATCTCTTCAATCTCAACATCTTTGTCAATTTTAACACCCTTCATATGTACATGAAGAATTTTAACACGACCTTCAAAGTCTGGTTTATCAACTAAAACTTGTCTATCAAAACGACCAGGTCTTAAAAGTGCTTGATCTAGTATTTCTGGTCTATTTGTAGCTGCTAAAATAATTACAGGAGTATCTGTACCAAAACCATCCATCTCAGCCAAAAGCTGGTTTAAAGTTTGTTCACGCTCATCATTTCCACCCATATTTGCACCAGCTGCACGACTTTTACCAATAGCGTCAATCTCATCTATAAATATAATACTTGGCGCATCTTTTTTAGCTTGCTCAAACAAATCTCTAACTCTTGCAGCACCAACACCAACAAACATCTCAATGAAAGATGAACCAGTTACAGAGAAAAATGGAACTTCAGCCTCACCAGCTACAGCTTTAGCAAGTAGAGTTTTACCAGTACCAGGTGAACCAACAAGTAAAACACCTTTTGGAATTTTTGCACCAATTTCTACATAACGACCAGGGTGTTTTAAGAAGTCAACAATCTCTTGAACTTCCTCTTTAGCTTCTTCAACACCAGCTACATCATCAAACTTAGTTTTTGGTTTTTCAGAATTAACCATCTTTTTAGATTGTCCCATTCCAAGTATTCCACCACCCATACTTTTTTGCATACGACCAGCAAAAAACATCCAGATTCCAATAATAAGTAAAAATGGAAATAACCATCCAAACATCTCAGTAAACCAATTTGTCTCAGAAAAACCAGTATATTCTATGCCTTGTTTTTCAAGTGAATCTACTAGTTTAGTATCGCCTTTTACAATTCTAGTTGTATATACACTATTGTCAGTACCATATGCTTTTATATAAGTTTGACCAATGTCTACTTTTCGTAATGATTTTTCTTTTATAAGTGACTTAAACTCTGAATAAGTTACAGATTTTGTTCTTTTACTTGTTCCAGCTAGATTATTTGTAGCACCTGTTGTGTCACCTACTAATGTTTTAAATAGTAAAATTATTACTACTGAAAAAATAGCAAAAGTTATTAGTGGATTTTTATTGAAAAAATTATTATCATCATTATTTGGTTTTTTATCTTGCATTGTTTTAGTTTATCCTCTTTTTAAAACAAGTGTTATCCACTCATCTTCCTCTATTTTTTCTAATATTTCTAAATCTTTATAAAATCGTAAAACTTTATCTTCATACTTGTTTAAAATACCTGATAAAATTAAAATACCACCACTCTTTAAAACATTTTTCAAATCTTTTGCAATAAATGTTAAAACATCCGCAACAATATTTGCAACAACTACATCATATGTTTCTTTAGCAAGGCTACAAGAACCCTCCCATAAATTGTTAAACTCTACTTTATTTAATTGTGCATTTACTTGAGAGTTTTCAACACAAACTACATCGGTATCACAAGCATCAACATCAGCACCAAGTTTTAATGCTCCAACTCCAAGTATTCCAGAGCCACAACCAACATCTAAAACTTTAGAGTCTTTTTGTACATATTTAGCTATTGCTCTTAGGGATGATGCTGTTGTTGGATGATGTCCAGTTCCAAAGGCCAAGGCTGGATCTATTGCAATGTTTATAAGTTTGTCATCTGGTTCATTCCATGTTGGATGAATATAAAACTTATCTATTTGAAGTGGTTGAATACTTTTTTGATATTCTTGTACCCAGTCTGCGTTTTTAAGCTTTGTTTGTGTACATTCTAATTCAATATTTTGAGAAAGTGCTTTTTCTAAGGCTTCAGCAAATTGTTCAAGCCCCCATATTATAGTATCAAGTTCATCTTCACTTCTAATAATGAAACCATCATCAATCTCTTCAAATCCTACTGGTAAAGTGTCTGATAAAAAGTCGGAAAAAAGAGAATGATGGGAAGATAACTTAACTACTAATTCAAAGTAATGCTCTTGCATTACACATCGATGCCCATAACAGCAGCAAGTTTTTCTTTAAGAACTTGAGGAGTAAATGGTTTCACAATATAGTTATTTACACCAGCTTTAAGTGCTGTAATAACTTCAGCTTTACCACCCTCAGTAGTAACCATAATAATTGGTAAATCTTTAAAACGAGCGTCAGCACGAACTTTTATTACCAACTCAAGTCCATTCATCTCTGGCATATTCCAATCTGTAATAAGCATATCAACATCTGGACTTGCATCTAAAGCCGCCCAACCTTCAACACCATCAGCACCCTCTAGAACATCTTTATGTCCTAGTCTAGCTAGTGTGTTTTTTATAATACGACGCATTGTAGAGCTATCATCAACAACAAGTAATTTCAATTGAAATCCTTTTCTTTATATATATTTGCAATTTCTATGATAAATTATACCTAAATTTTATTTATTTTATGATTAATTGTCGCTTAAGATAGAAGCTTAAACATCTTTGGCAAATCTAGGGTACCCTCATAAAATGCTTTTCCAATTATCACACCATCAACTTCATTTGTAGCAATTAAAGCTTCAATATCACTCTCATCTTTAACACCACCTGATGCAATAGTACTAACACCACTTGCACGAGCAATATCAACAGTAAAATCAACATTTACACCAGATAGGGTTCCATCTTTTCCAACATCAGTACAAATTATTGCTTGAACTCCTGCATTTGCAAACTCTTTTGCTAAGTCTGTTGCTTTCATTTGTGAAACTTCACCCCAACCCTCAACTGCTACAAAACCATCTATTGCGTCAATTCCAACTGCAATTGGATACTTTGCTGCCATATCTTTTACAAATTGTGAATCTTTAACTGCAATGCTTCCAAGTATAATTCTATCTATACCAATATCTAGCATCTTTACAATAGTGGCTTCATCGCGAATACCACCACCAAGCTCTAGTTTTACATTACAATTTGCACGAATTTTAATAATCTGCTCTAAATTCTTAGGCTCACCAGCAAAGGCACCATTTAAATCAACTAAATGTACCCACTCGGCGCCCATCTCTTCAAACTTTTTAACTAAAGTCCAAGGCTCATCTGAGTAAATCTTTGCGCTATCCATTAGGCCTTTTGTAAGGCGAACTGCTTTTCCATCTTTTAAATCTATTGCGGGGTAAAGTGTCATCTATAATCCTATAAAGTTTTCTAATATTTTAAGACCATTTTCATGGCTTTTTTCTGGGTGTGGTTGAATACCCATAATGTTATTATGAGCGACTGCTGATGCAAACTCATAACCATAATTTGTACGACCAATAATATTGGCTTCATCTCTACATGTAACATGAAAAGTATGCACAAAATACAAATAATGATTTTCATCAAGATTTTTAAATAAAGGGTGCTGATTTGTAAACATACGGTTCCAACCCATATGAGGCACTTTTAAAGGTTCACTAAATTTAGATTCATCAAAAGCTTTAACATGCCCTTTAATAAGACCTAAACCCTCATGCTCACCAAACTCTTCACTTGATTCAAAAAGTAACTGCATTCCAAGACAAATACCAAGCATATATTTTCCACTCGCTGCATAATCTTTAAGTGCATCTATCATATTTCGCTCTCGTAAATGCTCCATCGCATCACCAAAGGCACCAACACCTGGAAGTATTAATTTATCGTACTCTTTAAATTTTGCTGGATTACTCTCAACTACTGTATCTTTACCTAGTTTAGCAAAAGCATTTTTAACACTCGCTAAATTTCCCATATTATAATCAACTATTGCTATCATTCATCTATCTTTAATTTTGTAAATTTTATATATATTGCTAAACTCACTATGAGTAGTGCTACTCCACCTATAATGTATATTGCTTTAACTAACATTTGAGGATCAGTTATTGCAAATTTAAATACAAGCATAAGTGCTTCAATTGAAAGGGCTATAATAATTGAACCCAAAAACTTAACCATGGTTTTATGTGGTCCAGAGATACTATGTTCTTTATGCCGTCCAAGTACCTCTTCTTCAATTAGAGTTTTTGCTAAATCAAAAATGGCTAGTGATAAAGTTAGTAAAATAGTAGCTTTAAACATATCGTCTATTACAAGATGAAAAACACTAATCTCTTTAGAAAAGAATGTTTGTATTCCAGATAAAAATAGTAATATTGCTACAGCAATTAGTGCAAAAGCAAAAGCACTATAAGAGTACTTGAAAAACTTAGAGAAGAAAGTATCCATAGTGTTTAAATGAGAAATTTTTAAAACTTCATCAAGAGGCATATCTAAACATGCAATATATTTTAAATTTCCATTTTCACAATATATTGGTTGTGAGGCGGTAACACATAGCTCCCCAGTAATAAGTGATGGATAAGGATCCGTAATAGTACATCGCTCTTCTCTAGCTGCACGATAATAATACGCTCTATCTGCACGAATACGACCAGCATCTTCATCTATTTGTTTATTTCTAGTAAATGTTGGAGTTAGTTGAACACCCTTATAATCAAGTAAATAAACACCATCACTACCTTCTAAATCTGCTTTTATTTTAAGCAGTCTAGGCATTATCATCTCTAGACTTAAAGAGGGCAATCTATTTGGTATATTTTTAGAAAAAAGGTAGCAAAAGTATGCTCTAGCCTTTGTCCTACCCTGAGCAAAATCTTCTATATCTGATGCAACCATAGCTTCCTCCCTTTATTTTAAAGTTGATTATACCAAATGCTTAATAACAATTTGATATAATTTCATCTATATACTAAATGGAGGGATATAATATATGGGTTTTAAACTATTTTTAATATTTGAAAAATTTTTAATGATTTTGCCAAAAAGTCTTAGAAAGGCTTTTTTTTCATTTTTAGGGACTATATCTTATTATTTGTCTTCAAGATATAGGGATGTTTCTTTTGCAAATCTTGACTTTATTTTTGGTGATGAGATGAGCAAAGAGGAAAAAGTAAAGATTACTAAATACAGTTTTAAAAACTTAATGTTTAACTTTTTACATCTTATGGAAGTTAAAAAAATGAGCCTTGATGAGTTTAAATCTAAGGTTAAATTAGTAAATATTGAAGCTGCACAAAAAGCACATAAAGAAAATAGACCAGTAATATATATTACGCCTCACTACTCTTCTTGGGAGTTTGCAAATATTTCAATAGGTGCTTATATAGAGCCAATGACTGGAATATTTAAGCAGATGAAAGATTTAAATTATCAAGAGTGGGTTTTAGATGCTCGTTCAAGATTTGGCAACAAGTCTATTGAAAAAGATAATGTTGTAAAACCACTCATAAAACTTTTAAGAAAAGGTGAAGCTACTGGAATAGTCATAGATACAAGTATAAATAAAAGAGAGGGTTTAGAGGTTGAGTTTTTAGGTAAAAAAGTTCGTCAAACTTCAACCCCTGCATATTTAGCTAGAAAATACAATGCTGCAATTATTCCAGGAGTTATTCGCACAGATGATGATGAAAATTATGTAGTTACTTTATATGATGAGATTAAAGTTGAAAAAACGGATGATGAAAAAGCAGACATTTTAAAAGCAACTCAATTACAAGCAGATTGGCTAAGTAAAATAATTCGAGATGAACCAAAGTTTTGGTTTTGGGTTCATAGAAGATTTAAAAGTGATTATCCTGAGATATATAAAAAGAGGAAGAAGAAATAATTGGTATTTCTTGTAAAACTAGACCCTGAATCAAGTTCAGGGTGACGGGGTGCTCATTCTCAAGATCCTGAATTAAGTTCAGTGTGACGGGG
>Ga0256827_10000860_pt1 | contig 19127 bp, 16 predicted proteins | sample CV84metaG_FD_185977 | JGI IMG/M metagenome (GOLD analysis project Ga0256827, IMG submission 185977) | Hydrothermal vent microbial communities from East Pacific Rise, Pacific Ocean - CV84 | ecosystem: Environmental > Aquatic > Marine > Hydrothermal vents | place: Pacific Ocean: East Pacific Rise... | reverse complement strand
CAAAATACCATCGACTGGTTTTCAGTTGGGGCACGTCCGATTTATCATTTCACAAAATATTTCTCCCTTGCCTTTGAGGGGGGTATTGACTACACCAATCAAGAAGATGGACCTGAAGGGGTTTTAGGTAAATTTACGCTTGCTCCTCAAGTTCAGCTTGGACGCACCTTTTTTGGTCGCCCTGTAATTCGGATGTTTGCCACATACGCTGTTTGGTCGGGAAGCGACAGTTTTGAAGATGCTGTGGCACCCGTTTCTTATGGAAATGAGACCCAAGGGCTCTCCTTCGGTGTACAGATGGAAGCTTGGTGGTAATCGACCAAATCGATTTCTTTCTTCTCTTTATTTTATGTAAAGAGGAGAGAGAAATGTAGTCGTTTTTATGGGAAACGAGATACCCTTTTTGAGGGGGGGATGGTTCGTTTTTGTTGTTTAAATTATTTTCTTTCCCGAAGAATAATGCAACAACCGCCACCTGCAGAGAGCCGAACAGAGAGGTGGTCTTTTGAAGAGAGGATGCGCTCTTTTACGGAATATTGATCGCGGTTATTTTCAAATGTAGCATCTTCGGCATCGGTGAAGATTTGTGCGGTGTAGCGGACCTCTTTTTTTAGGAAATGAAGAGGGATGTTAATTAGACGTTCTGAATTGTTGTTTGCGGCGGCAATGAGGTAGGTGTTGTCGGCGGCTTGTCGCATGGTAACAATCCATTTACCAAATTTTCCAGCAAGTGTTTTGCTCTGTTTCCAGGGTTGTTTTTGGGCGGCAATAAAACCGAAGAGGTCGAGGTGGGCTTTGTAGGCATCGGCGGCATCGGGGATTACGGTTAAACCTGAGTATAAAATGAGGGTTCGTGCGGCTTCGGCGACAATGGTGGAGGGGACTTCTTGGAAAATGCGGGGGCGATCGGCTACAGCGTGGTTGTGTTCAAAGAGTCCGTGATTTCCATCGAGTGGACCAGCAATGGTGTTGATGTAGGCGGTTAAAAGAAAGCTTTCAGCATCTTGTGCCCGTTTTCCATCGGATTGTGCATGAAGATATTCGCGGGTGATCCAGTTGGGCCAAGTGCGTTCTTGTCCTGTGGGCGGGATGGGGCCGTCGTGAAAATCAACGAGCAGATGATTTTTTGCACAGGCTTTTACAATACGTTCGGTTTTAAGCACTTTTTCTTGGCCTGATCCTTTCATGAAACCATATTTAATTCCTGCGGCACCCCAAGAAGCGTAGGCTTTTATAATGTCTTCGATGCTAAAGTTTACAGATGCTTTATCGTTGAGATACAAAATGAGCCCTACATTTTTTGTTTTAGCGTAGTCGAGTGCTTGTCGAACTTGAGCGGCTTTTCCGCCTTTAAAGGGATTGGAGAGGTCGGAGTGTTCATCGCCGTACCAGTTGGCATCGAGTAGCAAATAGGGGATTTTTGTTTCGGCGGCAAAGTCGATGAATGCTTTCCACGATTTTATTTCAAGATCGTAAACAAAACCATCTTTTGCTTTGTATCCCCAAGCGCGCCAATCCCAGAATGAGACGCCAGGTTTGACCCAAGAAAAATCGCCTTTTGGAGGGGGGGAGAGGTTGGTAACCATGTCGGAATCGATGAAGGTGGCGGGGTTTTTTGAAATCATTACAACACGCCAAGGAAGGAAGGCTGGGGTTGTTACGGTGCTTTCAGATATTTTGGTAGAGATAAATCCGCGGGTGGGGTTTGCGAAGTCTAAAGTCATTGGAGCGACGCCTTCAAGACCGGCTTCAGTGATGGCGAGCCAGTAATAGTCGTCGTCACATTTCATAACGATGGGATATTGGCGTTGGCCTTTGATAGAGAGGATTGGTTCGGGACCTGTGGGGCGATGTTCCCCCGCATAGCTCCAGACTTGAAGCCCGTCGATAAATCCAAAAAAGCTCTGCTCTTCTGCAATGGTAATTTTCTTTTTTTCGTGGGGTCCCAAAATATGGCGAAAGGCAATTCCGTCGTTGTACGCTCTAAATACAATGGTTTTTTCATGGATGATAGAGGAGGGGCGTGAAAAGGTGAATGCAATTTCGTTGTAGGCATTGGTTACGATGGAGCGTTTTCCAACGATCGGTTTCCAGGTGGTTTTGTTTGATTTTTCGGCAACATCGGTAAGCCCCCAGTCCGGCGGGAAAAAGGAGTCGGATTTAAGGCGGATTTTAATAGAGGTTGATTTGGTTATGGGCTGTTTTTGCCAGAAGATGGTGTAAAAAATTCCTGTTGGCGTGATCTTAAACTTAACGCCCAGGTCTTTGTTTGGGGAGGCAAGTTGGTAGTCTTTTGCTTGAATAGAATAGGTGGCTAAGAAAAGAAGAAGCGAAACAATTTTAACTATTTTTTTCATTATATATTTCCTTTTTTAGCGACACGAAATCTCGCGAAATGCGTCGGAAAATTTTTCAATAAGATCGGACGGTAAAAGGGTGTTTTGGGATTTTTCGGCGGCGGCTAAATCGCCAGCTCGGCCATGTAACCAAACCGAAGCGCAGGCTGCGGGATAAGGAGGAAGGCCTTGAGCCAGAAGTCCGGCAAGCAATCCAGCAAGAAGATCGCCCGACCCGCCTGTCGCCATTCCAGGGTTTCCTGTTAGATTTACGGCAAGCGGTTGGGATGGGGAAGCCACCAGGGTTCCAGCACCTTTTAAAAGAAGAGTTGCTTTAAGGCGATCCGCCGCCATTTTAATCAATCCAAGGCGATCTTCTTGTACATCGGACACCTTTAAATTAAACAATGTTGCAAATTCACCTGGGTGGGGCGTTAAAAGGACGGGACATGTTGCCGCTGCAATTTTATCGGTATGGTTTGCCAAAACGGTGATGGCATCGGCATCTAAAATGAGAGGAATTTTACTGTGTTGTAAATAGTGCAAAACCGTATCTCGTGTTTCGCTTGTTCGTCCCATTCCAGGGCCGAGCAAGATTGCCGAAAAATCGGAGTCGGGGCAGAGGGTGTGAACCATAGCTTCTGGAAGAGCCGTTGCAACGATGGGGTGAATTGAGTTTGGAACAAGCGCAGAAACTAAGCCTGTTCCCGAACGAAGTGCAGCTTGAGCCGCCAGGGTAATTGCTCCGCTAAATCCTGGGGAACCTCCTAGACAGAGCAGATGGCCGAAAGTTCCTTTGTGTGTTGTTCGTTTGCGGGGAGGAAAAAGAGGGCGCAAATCGGTGGGGTGAATGTATTCAAGATCCGAAGTTGGCGATACTAAATCAGAAAGCTCGGGCGGAATACCAATATCCACAACTTCAAGATTTCCTACCTCGTTTACGTGTTCTGGAAGTAGTAAATCTGTTTTTGGAAAAGCCATCGTTACCGTAAGATCCGCAGAAACCCGCCACGCCGAAGGCACATCAATCGAAACCACAAGAGCCTGATTGGCCGCTTGATTGATAAAGTAAATGGCCTCTGAAACCGGCGATCGCGGTTCACCTGAACAGCCCGTTCCAAGCAGGCCATCAACAATAATTTCGGCATCGGTTCCACATTCGGCGGCATAATTCCAGTCGGTTGCCTGCGGAATAAATTGAAAAACAACCCCCGCTTTTTTCATCTTTTTGAAAGCTGTAAGAGCATCGTCTTTAAGTTGATTTTCGGTGGCGGCAATCCAACATTCAACAATCCACTCTTCTTGATGAAGAAGAGTGGCGGCCACAAAAGCGTCGCCTGCGTTGTTTCCATGTCCTGCTACCACCAAGAGGGGGACATCGACAAGTTGGTGGTGATTGGCTAATTGTCGAATAGCAGTTGCTACGCCGTCGCCTGCGGCTTGCATTAAATCGAAACTGTCGATTCCGCTTTCGATGGCTTGTTGATCTAAGGATCGTATTTCTTGGGTGGAGAGGGTTTTCATTCGTCGTAGTTTTGGATGGCTTCGAGCATTCTTTTCACGCTGTCTTCTAGACCGGTAAAGACGGAGTGGCAAATAATGCTGTGGCCAATATTTAATGTGTCAAGATGGGGAATACACAAGATTCCTGCAATGTTTTCTAAGTTAATGCCGTGGCCTGCATTTACCTTTAAACCTAGTGCGTGAGCTTGTTCTGCTGCTGCAATAAGTTTTTCAAGTAATTCGGGGCGGTCATTGGCTTCGGCATCGCAGTAGGTGCCGGTGTGAAGTTCAATAACAGGAGCACCTAACTCTTTACAGGTGGCGATGATTTTTTCGTCGGGATCAACAAACAGGCTAACTTCGCTTCCCGATTCGGAAAGACTATCGATTGTGGGTTTAAGTGCATCGAAGTGGTGAAGTACATCCAGCCCCCCTTCGGTGGTTAGCTCTTGTCGTTTTTCTGGAACCAAGCAGACCTCGGATGGTTTAAGATTGAGTGCAATTTCAATGATGGACTCGACATTGGCCATTTCAAGGTTTAGCGGAAGAGATTGGAGCTCTTTGAGGCGAAAAATATCGTCGTCTTGGATGTGGCGGCGGTCTTCGCGTAGATGGGCTGTAATGCCATGTGCACCCGCACGAGCACAAATGATGGCGGCGTCAAGTGGGTCGGGGTAGACGGTTCCTCGAGCTTGTCGTAGTGTGGCAACGTGGTCGATATTTACACCTAATTTCATGTTGATCTCCTTGTAAAATTGGGGGTTAAGCTTGGGTTGATTTTATGTTTCGCATCGGTTTAACAACGGTGCGTGCATGGATGTTGGGGTCATATAAAGCGTACGCACGGATGTCGTTTGCGCGGTTGTAGTCGAGCACTTTCTGAGCCGCTTCATAAATCTGGTGCAGATTTTTCCCGTGTTCTGGATAGGTGGAAACGCCGAGAGTAATGTTAACTTTAATCCGTTTGCCTTGTGAAGGAATTTGCTGTTTTTGGATAAGGGTGGTGATGCGTTTTCCGATGGTTTCGGCAAATTCTGTTTTGGTTTCCATTAAAGCAATAAAGGCATATTTTTCGTGACGACCAATAAGGTCGGTGATGCGTAAATTGCTTTCTAAAACTTCGCTTACGCCCACGAGTACATCATCGGTGGCCTGTTCTCCGTGGAATCGTGCAATATAATCCATTTTGTTTAAACCAATACAAAAGAGGGCAGCGGTCTTTTTTTTGTAGCGAATGTCGCCCATCATCCGTTGCATATAAATTGAAATAGCACTTGGTTTAAGTACGCCCGTTAGCGGATCAATCATCCGTTGTTTGTGTTCTTTTCGCTTCTCTTTTTGTGTAGGATCCACCTCTTCGGGATCGTCTTCTTCATCTTCAAATTCAAGCCGTTCAACGGCGGGTTGAATAACTGGATGTTCGGGTGTGGTTTGGTCAAGCCCTTCAAAGGAGGTGGAGATAAGACTCTGTCCTGTTGTTCCGTGATCGGGATACGAGGAGATACCCACTCGGAAAATATCCTGTTTTTTTAAGCCGTGAAGGATGGAAAGTTGGTTGATAATTCGAGTAAAAACGGATTCGGAATCTTCGGGTTCCATCTCTAGCAAAACAGCCACGGTTGATTCGTCGTACACACAAATGGTATCTTCTTCGCGGATGATGGTTTTAAGTGTTCGGACAATCGGCGAATCAATTTTTACCACAAAGTCGCTGCTATTAATTTTTATAATTCCCAAAGAAAATGCGGTGTTTTTTCGGTTGCATCGAGCCAAGTATCGAATCAGTTGAACGTGCAGGATTTCAATTGGAGTGGTTCCCATCTCCTCGGGATTGGTGGTTTCTGCTTGTTTCACAAGGGCTAAAAATCGGTAGTAGCTTGCGATTAGGGTAAGCAGCAAAAAGGAGATAACAATGGTTGCTATGATGCCAATAGCACCCGATATCAAGGGAGGAAGTGCACTCATAAAAAAATCCAATAAAAGAGGCAGCAACGCATAAAAGCAGTTGCTGCACTTTTATTTACTGGTCGTAAATTCCAAACACACAGCAACGGTTTTTTGCCCAAGCTTCTTTTGTGTGACCCATATCGAAAGGCGCTTCTTCGCCAAAGGATTTGGTTTGAATGGCGGAACTATTTACACCGAGGTTGATGAGGTAATCGCGGACAGAGAGGACGCGACGTTCACCTAAAGCCAAGTTGTACTCGCGACTTCCTCGTTCGTCGCAATGACCTTCAAGAATAACCGCTTTTGAAGAGTTGCTGTTTAAGTAGTCCGCTACGGCTTCAATCTTTTTGATTTCGGAGGACTCTACTCCAGAGCTATCGTAGGAAAAATAGACGTGTGGGAACATCGAACGATCGGCATTTTCTGGATAGTCGTTTTGTCCAGGAAGGGGTTCTTCATCAATTGCAGTTCCAATAATTACCGGTCCCGAACCCCCAGGTCCCCCTGAATTGGGGTTTTGACAGCCCGACAACAGGGTTGCGCAAACAGCTAAACTACTAAAACTAATCCATTTATATATACTCATAATTCTTGTCTCCCACCTTGAAATGTTTATGGCGAACAGGCTGGCGAAAACCAATTCCCTGATGCTCTGACCAAAGGTACAGGAGAATCTTTTACTGTGTCAAGAAGGTAGATTGAAGAATGATATTTTAATGTGCGCGAGCAGACAATATGGCGGTCATCTGGTGCCCAGCTAGGATCTTCATAATCCGCCCAATCGGTCTGTAATATTTTTAATGTTTTGCGAACAGGATCCACAATGGCAATTTTATATTTACCGCCTCGTCGGGTGCTGTAAACAATTCCATTTTTCCCCCAATCTGGAGCCACATTTTCTGAGCCCCCTTTACTAATACGATGTGCTCGACCGCCCGAGCTTGAGATCACATAAATTTGGGGGGACCCGCTTGTGTCGGAAACAAATGCAATTTGTGACCCATCGGGGGACCAACACGGACTGGCTTCGTTTCCTTTTCGGGTAAAGGTCATTCGCTTAACCGCTTTGGTGCGCAAGCTAATTACATACAGTTCTGGATTCCCGCTTGCTGAAAGAATTACAGCCATATAGTGCCCGTTTGGCGAAATCGCTCCTCCAGTATTTAATCCTCCATAATGAACAATCGGTTTCGCTTTTCCCGTTATAAAAACATTGGGGTAGCCCTGTTTATATGAGGTGTAAACAATAGATTTTCCATCGGGAGCCCAACGTGGTCCCACCACAATACTACGGTCTTTGGTGATTTGCCGAATATTTTTCCCGTCGATGTCACAAATGTAGAGCTCTTTATGTTTGGTTCGATTACTCACCATCGCAATCTTTCCCGAAGCCATTCCCTTTTTACCGGTAACCGCAAAAAGAATTTCATCCGCCACTTTATGCGCCAGCGCTCGGGTCTTTTTTGCAGATTGAGTATATTTTTTACCAAGCAAATGTTTGCGTGTTGCTGCGTTATACACCTGAACCGTAGCCTGAATTGTGGTGCTATTTGCCACACAACTTCCTCGTACATTAATCGCCGCCTTCGAAGAGGTTACATGAAGATAGCCCGATCGATTTAAATCGGCTTTTAAGACCGATAAAAAGGTGCGTGAACTGGGGCTTCGCCCTGTTTGATAGCCCGAAAGATTAACCGTAACCTTTCCCGTTGCCTGACCGTAAACCGTTAGCGTTCGTGCAGATGTCGACAAAACAAGGCTTGCAATGCTACCGAGTAGTACAAAATATTTAATCATATTTTTCTCCATGTTTATTGAAATTTAAACTTAATAATAAAAGTTCGATCGGGATAACCCTTCGGAGGACGAGGAAGCACAGAAATACTGCGAACAGCCCTCATGACAGTCTGATCATATTCCGAATCTCCCGATTTTTGAATTAAAGTGCGCCGAATAATTTTCCCGCTATCTTGAATAAAAATTTTAACTTTTGCAGGGCGACGCCCCGGAGCTGATGGTTGCCGCCATGCTTGCGTAAAAATACGAGTAACCGTTGCTTCGTATGCAGCAAACGAAGTTGAATTTCCAATTCGATGAGAATGGTTTACAATCCCTCGAAGATTCTGTTCAATCTCGCGTTGCGTAAGTGTCGGAGTTGTTGAAGTGGCTCGAACGCGTTGAGTATTTTTTATCTCCTTCCGAATCTCATCAACAGAAGTTCTCTTCCAAGAAGAGTGTCTTCTAGGTGGTTTTATGTGCTCTGTTTGTTTAGGAGGTGTCCGGTCTTTCGGCGGATCAGGAATTTTATTTTCGATCTGCGGAGGCGGTTCGTGATGAGAAGGCGGCGAGGGCGTGTGGGCGGGAACATTCACCGTCTCTACCGCCGCAGGTGGCGATCCAAACTCAATAAAAGTAATCAACTCCTTTGGCTTCGACCGAAAACAACCCCGCAAAAAAGGAATCACAAGCGCAAGCAAAATAACAGAGATGTGAACACTCATCACGCGTATCGCAACTCTATTTTTATACGATCTCATCATTCAGCCGCCGTCACCAAAGCCATTCTTGTAATATTTGCATCGTGAAGCATTCGCATAATATCCACCACATCCCCATACGGAAGCTTCTTATCAGCCCGCACATAAATCGTAGTATCCGGCGCATTTTTTGCCAAATCGTTCAGCGTCTTTTGTAAAGTCGCTTTTGAAACGGGTACCGTGTCAATATAGAGCTGTTTGTCGGCATTAAGCGTTATATTGCGCGACTGCGCAGGCGACATATCTGCCGCCTTCCCCTTCGGAAGATTTACTGCAATCCCCTGCTCAATCAGCGGGAATGTAATAATAAAAGTAATCAAAAGGATAAAGGTCAAATCCATCAGCGGCGTCATATTAATGTCGCTAATCTGATTTAATGAAACAATGGAGGTGCGTCTGGCCATGAAAAATCTCTCCCGTTAGTTTCGCTCGATCACAAAATTATTTTGAATCGACGTAATAAATTCTTGCGCAAAATTGTCCATCTCCACCGACAACGTACGAATCCGACTTGTCAACAAATTGTACCCAATCATCGACGGGAGTGCAACAAGCAGCCCAACAATCGTAGTTAAAAGAGCGCCCGAAATACCTGGTGCTACCGCAGAAAGTGCCGCCGAACCCGATTTCGCCATCCCCGAAAAAGCATCCATCACCCCCCAAACCGTCCCCAACAACCCCAAAAACGGAGCAGAACTTACAGCCGTTGCAAGCAAACCCATCTGATCTTCCAAAAGAAGCGCTTCATCCGCCACCGTCCGATCCACCACCGCTCGAAGTGTTTCAAGCTGACCCAGCGTAAGCCGCCGTTGCGAATCAACCGTTAAATCACCCATCAGCAAATCCGACGGATCAACCCCCTGAGCTTGCAACTCAAATCCAAGCGCTTTGCATCCCTCAATATAAATAGCATACAGCGGAGAACCCACATATTTTTCACGCTTCGTAAAAAGAGCGGTTGGAGCATTGCGTTCCTGTCGAAAAGCATCTAAAAACTGATGCGTCATTCGTTCGGCACAACGCAACTGTCCCCGCTTTGTAACCATAATTGTCCAAGCCCACGCCGATCCAATAAACAGAAAAATAACAATTGCTTGACCCGGAAGCGTACTATCCCAAAAGGCATCGGCCATATTTGCAATCGGAAGCGTAGAAAATGTAGTAAATAGATCCATCTGTAAGGTTTTCCTTTAAATAAAAAGCTTTTAATAAACAAAGAATCTCAATGATATTTACCAACCATAAAAATCGCAATAAAAAAAGCAACTTACTACCCTTTTTATTCCATACGGCAAACTGTAAAGCAAAGTAGCTACTTTACTTTACACTTTCCCTTTAAATCAAATGATCTGCGCTTCTTCTGGAAATTTTACAAAAAGAGAGAAGTACGGTGTTAAAACTAGAAACGACGAATGATAAATTTATAATTGGGAAATCAACTTGACGATTCCATTTAATTTGGCACAATCGTTGTTTGATTTAGGTCATACATTTTTAATAAGGAAGAAAGAATGATAAAACGTATAATGGGGATGTTTTCCAGCGATATTGGAATTGACTTGGGAACGGCAAATACATTGGTGTTTGTACGAGATCGGGGCATTATTATACGTGAACCATCTGTGGTAGCGGTAGTGGCTGGCACAAATCGAGTGAAAGAAGTAGGGCTAGAAGCCAAGAAAATGCTAGGGCGCACACCTGGTAATATCGTGGCCATTCGACCCTTAAAGAGCGGGGTAATTGCAGACTTCGAGGTGACTGAAGCGATGTTGCGATACTTTATCCAAAAAGCGCACCATACACAACGCTTTAGGCGTTGGGTCCGACCCCGCGTAGTGATTGCAGTTCCAAGCGGAATTACAGAGGTAGAAAAACGCGCTGTAATCGATTCCGCAAAACATGCAGGAGCGAACCAAGTATTTATTATAGAAGAACCGATGGCCGCTGCGATTGGCGTTGGCTTACCGGTGGCAGAGGCCGCAGGAAGCATGATCGTAGACATTGGCGGAGGCACCACAGAAGTTGCGGTGATTTCGTTGGGCGGCATAGTGTATAGCCGAAGTGTGCGCGTCGGCGGAGATAATATGGATGAAGCAATTATCAAGCATATTAAACGGGAATACAATTTATTGATTGGAGAACGAACGGCAGAAGAGGTGAAGATCACAATGGGTTCCGCTATTGCATCGGGCGAAGAGACAACGATGGAAGTAAAAGGAAACGATCAGGTAGTGGGTCTTCCCCGAACATTAACAATTCGATCTGACGAAGTTCGGCAGGCATTGCAAGAACCAGTTAATGAAATTGTAGAGGCTATTCGCATGACTTTAGAGCGTTGTTTACCCGAGCTTTCGGCCGATCTTGTGGATCGGGGGATGGTGATGGCTGGTGGCGGCGCATTATTGCGAGGACTCGACACCTTGATTTCGGAAAAAACAAATTTACCCGTACACATTGCGGATGATCCGCTAAGTGCCGTGGCAGAGGGAACGGGTGCCGTTTTAAACGCCCCAGAATTTTTCCGAGACATGTCAGAATCCAATGCTTAAACCGTCAACCCCAAAAGCTTGATATTGCTCTTATCCCCTTCTTAGGAACGGGTTGTGTTTAGAAACAAAAAAATTATTTATGGAGCAGTTGTTGCGATTTTGTTAATCGTAACCTTTGTTGTGCCCCCATCGTTTAGCTCACGAGGCAAACATCTTGTGTGCGACGGAGTTGCTCCTATGGAGCGAACGGCATCAAGCTTAGGTCAACGGATTTCTGGTGCAGGAATGGCGTTGCGGGGCTTTGGTGGGCTGGCCGAACGCAACCGCGATCTTTCACTGGAATTGGTTCGCGTTCAAACCAAATTAAGTCAATTACGTGATATAGAAGCCGACAATGCCCGCTTACGGCGTGCATTTGAATTTAGAGAAGCCACACCGCACTACATGATTCCGTGCAATGTAATTAGCCGCAATATTAGTGGCTGGTGGCACTCGGTTCGAATTGGAAAAGGATTAACCGAGGGGATTCGAAAAAATCATGCGGTAATTAGCCCCGATGGACTGGTCGGAAAAACCAAAGAGGTGTCTCAACACACCTCTGAGGTTTTGCTGGTTTGCGATCCTGCGTGTAAAATTTCGGCTAAAATCAAACGCGGCAACATTTTTGGGCTTTTACATGGTGCCGGAACCGATCTGAGGGGTCGACCGATTGCACGTCTGGATTTTATCGATAAAGATTTAGAAATTAAGAAAGGGGACGAGGTCGTCACCTCGGGGCTCACCAACGACGATGGGGTTTCGCCCAAAGGAGTTCATATTGGCTATGTAATTAAAGCGGAGAAAGATGCGTCTGGATTGTATCAGTATGCTGAAGTAGCCCCCTCAGCAACGGTTAGCTTACTCGACTATGTTTTTGTCGTTACACGAAAAAATAGGGAGGTAAAACCATGATGACACCTCTTCTTTTTGTGGGTGGGTTTTTACTTGCCGCATTGGTTCAACTTTACCTCCCATGCTGGCCTATTTTTGGTGGAATTAAACCGCCCGTACTGCTTTCTCTGGTTCTTTATCATGCACTCAAAGGATCGCCTAAAACCACTATTTGGGCTGTTGCTTTTGCGGTCTTGCTTCAGGACGGTTTGGATCTTAACCGTTTTGGTCCCGCTCTTTTAGGCTTTCCTACAGTGGCTCTTTTGGCGCACCGAATCCAAAGCAGAATCTTTGTGGATCTGCTTCTTACCCAAATGATTTTTGGTGCTCTTTCTGCCTTTGTAGCCATGAGCGTGGCAATTGTGGTTTACACCCTCACAGGTCAACGACCCTTCTCTTTTTCTCAAAACATGTTACGTTTAATTGGCTCGCTTGTTCTTGGAATGGGAACCTTTCCTGCTTTGATGTGGTTTTCAAACTGCGTCACAACCGTTCGCATTAATAAACGGAGGCGTCGATGGTTATGAAAGTACGCCGCATAAAAAAGGACAGCGTCCTCATTATTTGGATTATTTTTGGCATCATGGTGCTTGGAATGGTTGTTTTACTGGTCAACCTGTGGACCCTGCAAGTGCCTAAAAAAGGAAGTTTTGAAGACGAATTTATCCACCAAAGCGTCCGCCGAGTTCGGCTACCCGCCTTACGTGGAAAGATTTACGATTCGCAAGGCGTTTGTTTGGCGGACAGCGTACCGAACTATTGCATCGCCATCTACACCGAAGAGTTGCGTGCCCCCCGCTCAGCCGTTGCAAACACCCTAGAACTGATTCACGAAATCTGGTCCCGAATCGGTCGCAAACCCGACATCTCCTACAAAGAGATTAAGCAACACTTCTTAATCGCCCCAAACAAACCCCTTGTTGCGTGGAAAAACCTAGATGACCAAACCCTCGCAACGTGGAATCAAAAATATGAGGCGTGGTACAAAAGCCGAAACAACAAAAAAATAAAAGGGCTCGACACCCCCACGCAAAACCGAAACATTGTTTTAAACACCAAAGCATTAAAAAAGAAAAGCACCTCAACCGCCGCCAACGTACTAGAGCTCGTCTACAAAATTTCAGATCGGATTCAACGCCCTCGAAACATCACATTCCAGCAGATTAAAGATCACATTTACGACCAACGCCCCCTCCCCCTTCTTGCATGGAAGCACATTTCAACCGAACTTTTAGCCAAATGGGGCGACACCTGTTCCGACCTTATAGGCACCGACATCTACTGCATGCCCGCACGCACCTATCCTGACGGCGAAAACTTTGCCCACCTCATTGGTCTAGCCCTTCCCGCCAACGCCGTTCGAGAAGAAGACGGAACACGCTACCACTTCGACCTCGGCGGAATCGACGGGAAAAAAGGCCTCGAAAGCACCTACGACAAATTACTTCAAGGTAAAGCAGGCAGTAAGCTCGTCCAAGTAGACGTCTCAGGCTTCCACTACAAAGACCTCCAAACCAAACCCCCAAAATTTGGCGGCGATCTTAAACTTACCATCGACGCCAACATTCAGCGCTTTGCCAAAGAAGCACTCACAATGCACGTTAGTTCAGACCCCTTTAAAGGTCCCGTCAAAGGTGCCGTTGTCGTTCTTAACCCCAACAACGGTGATGTTCTTGCAATGGTAAGCGCTCCATCCTTTGACCCCAACGCCTTTATGAACTCCAAAAGCTACCGGCAATCGATGCTAACCAACACCACACAACGGGCATTCAACCGTGCCGTCTTTGGACAATATCCACCCGGCAGTACCTTCAAACCCATCGCTGCTCTTGGCGTTCTTAAAGAATATCCCGACTTTGCCTACACCAACTATGTCTGCAACGGATTTATTCACGTAGGTCGCAGAAAAATGAAATGCTGGGCCTGGCGCTCAGGCGGTCATGGAGATATTAATTTACGCCAAGCACTCATGCACTCGTGCAACGTCTACATGTTTAAAATGGCGCAACAAGTCGGCTACCAACCAATTCACGACATGGCAAAAGATTTCGGGATCGGTCAATTCGCAGGCCTCTTCCCCGACCTTGAAGCCAAACCCGTTCACCTCCTAAAACCCTACGGAAACCTTCCCGAAAAAGCACTCAATACCACCGACTTATGCAACCTATCCATCGGACAAGGTCGAATCACAGCAAGCCCCTTACAAATGGCGATGGTTGCCGCCACCATCGCCAATGGTGGAACCCTCTACCGCCCCCGCCTCATCAAAGAGTGGAGAATCTCCCCCAACGAAAAATATCGAAAAAACCCAACCTGGGCCATTCGCCGAATCGACATCCCCATGCCCGCCCTTGAACTCGTCCGAGGCGGCATGTACGACGTCGTCATGGACCCCCACGGAACCGCAAAAAAAGCCCGAGTAAAAGGAATTAAAATTGCCGGAAAAACAGGTTCCGCTCAATATAGAAAACGAATAAACGGAGAAGTCAAAACACGCGTACACACCTGGATGATTTCCTACGCCCCATTCGACTTCCCCCGATATGCCGTTGCCATGTTAGTCGAAGACGGAAAATCCGGAGGCAGCACCGTAGGACCTCGCCTAAGCGCACTCTACAAAAACCTCTTCAAATACGACGGAACACTTTCCCGAGGAGATCTCCGATGAGCCAAACCTTCTCCATAAAACGAATCGACTGGATTATGCTCGGAACCATTCTTTCGCTCATCACCCTGAGCATCCTATTTATCTACAGCGCACAATTTAAATCCGAAGTAGAACAAGGCGACAACTACATCAAACAATTTATCTTTGCCCTCATGGGTCTCGCCGCATACAGCGGCCTCGTTTGGCTCGACTACAAATGGATTGCCCGATTCTCCATCTCCATCTACATCGGTGCCATCTTCCTACTCCTACTCGTCTTCCTCTTTCCATCCCTCAACGGAGCCCACCGCTGGATACCCCTACCCGGCTTCACCCTACAACCCTCAGAACTCGGAAAAATCGGCGCCATCATTGCACTTTCCGCCTACCTAAGCGTACCCGGACGCGACACCGAAGAATGGAAAACCTTCTTCACCTGCTGCGCAATCGTAGGCCTACCCTTTTTACTTATCGCCGCCGAACCCGACTTAAGCACCTCGCTCATCCTTGCCCCCGTCACACTCTCCATCATGCTCTACATGAACGTCCAACGAAAACTCCTCCTCATCGGATTAGTCGCCGTCATCCTTTTTGCCATCATCATCTGCTTTTGGATCGTCAACGAAAAACCACCCGAAGGCGAACCCAAAAGCAGCAAATGGGCCGTACTCCCCCCCCTCCCCCTTTTAGCCGACTACCAAAAAGGCCGCATCAAAGTCTTCCTCACAAAAGACCACGACTTAGCCGACACCGGATGGAACAAACTACAATCCCAAATTGCCGTCGCTTCCGGCGGAATCCACGGAAAAGGCTACCTAAAAGGCAGCCAAAACATTTTAGGCTTTTTGCCTAGAACCGTTGCCCCAACCGACTTTATCTTCTGCGTCGTCGCCGAAGAAACCGGCTTTATGGGCGGCCTATTCTTTATATTTCTCTACACCATTTTATTAGGAAGATGTATACGAAGCTCACTAAGAGCTCGTGATGAGTTTGGGCGACTCATGGCGCTGGGAATCAGCGTCATGTTGTTCTGCCATGTGTTTATTAATATTGCAATGACCATTGGAAAGCTACCCATCACCGGTCTGCCCCTACCTCTTATGAGCTACGGCGGATCCTTTATGGTCAGCACCATGATTGCCCTCGGCCTCGTACAAAGTGTCTACGTGCGCCGCGAAAGCAGATAAGGAGAAAAAATGTTTACTAAAATTAAAAATATCGGAGGGCGCAAGCCCGAAAAAAAAGAGATTCTCATTAATATCGAACCCCTCGAAACCCGAGTCGCCGTCCTCGAAAACGGAAAACTCGACAACTTTCACATCGAACGCCTCGAAGACAACCGAATTGTTGGCAGCATCTTTAAAGGCAAAATCCAAAACCTCGAAGACGGCCTCCAAGCCGCCTTCGTAGACATCGGTCTAAAGAAAAACGCCTTCATCCACTACTGGGATATGATTCCCGAAGACGCCGCACGCCTCGAACGCGAAGAAGGCATCCGAGCCAAAAGCTCCACCCACCGACGTAAAAAATACAAACCCGGCGAAATGCAAAAAATCTTCCCCGTCGGATCAGAAATCATCGTACAAGTCACCAAAGACGCCATCGGAACCAAAGGCCCACGCGTAACCGCAAACCTCAGCATCCCCGGCCGATTCCTCGTCATGCTCCCCGGCACACACCTCAAAGGCATCTCCCGAAAAATCGAAGATGTAAAAGAACGCAACCGACTCAAAAAAATCCTCTCCCGACTCCCCATCCCCGAAAACATCGGCGTCATCGTACGAACCGCCGGATCCGGAACAAAAAAAACAAGCTTCGTACGCGACGCCCGAACCCTCTTCGAAATCTGGAACGACATCGAACACGGCATGAAAAACACCCCCGCACCCTGCGCACTCTACAGCGAACCCAAACTCGCCGAACGCGTCGTACGCGACTACCTCACCGAAGACATCGACCGCATCTACATCGACGACCGCGAAATGTTCGAAAGCACCCGAAAAGTCATCTCCAAATTCTCACGCCGCTCCAGAAACTGGGTCCAACTCTACGCCGGAGAAGAACCCATCTTCGACTACTTCGATGTCGAACGACAAATCGAATCCGCCTACCGCAGAAAAGTCTGGATGAAATCCGGCGCCTACCTCATCTTCGACGAAACCGAAGCCCTCATCGCCATCGACGTCAACACCGGTCGACACAAAGGCAGCAAATCTCAAGACGAAGCCATCCTACAAGTCAACCTCGAATCCGCCGAAGAAGTCGCCCGACAACTCCGCCTCCGAAACGTCGGCGGCCTCGTCATCGTCGACTTCATCGACATGCGCTCCAAACGCGACCAAAACGCCGTCTACCGCAAACTAAAAGAAGCCCTCAAAAAAGACCGCGCCCGCACCAACGTTCTACAAATCTCCCAACTCGGCCTCCTCGAAATGACCCGCCAACGCGTAGAAGAAAGCATCTTCACCTCCTCCTACTCCGACTGCCACTACTGCCGAGGACGCGGCATGGTAAAATCCGCCCTCTCCATGAGCGTAGAAATCCAACGCCGCGTAAACGAATCCATGCGAAAAGACCGCAAAGGAACCCACTCCATGCGCATCACCGTCAACCCCGCCGTACTCGACCGCCTCAGAAAAGAAGACGAAGCCGCACTCGTTGCACTCGAACAAAAATTCGACGGTCATCTTACCTTCGTTTCTGATTCCCATTTCCACATGGAAGAGTTTACAATCACCAACGACGAAAACGGAAACATTCTTTTCAGCAGCGTTGAATCCTAAAACGGAGGAACAAAAAAATGACAACATCCAACCAAGTTTTTATCTACGACACCACCCTACGCGACGGCGCACAAGCAGAAGGCGTAACCTTTTCACCCGCCTCAAAAATTAACATCGCCAAACGCCTCGACACCTTCGGCGTCGACTACATCGAAGGCGGATACGCCGCCTCCAACCCCAAAGACATGGCCTTCTTTGCCAACATCAAAAAAGAAAAACTAAGCCACGCAAAAATCGCCGCCTTCGGAAGCACCCGCCGAGCACACACCCCCGTCGAAACCGACAAAGGCATGCTCGCCCTCCTCGAAGCCGACACCCCCGTCTGCACCATCTTCGGCAAAAGCTGGCTCCTCCACGTAACCGAAGTCCTCCACGTCTCCCCCCAAGAAAACCTCGCCATGATCGAAGACTCCTGCCGATTCCTCAAACAAAACAACAAAGAAGTCCTCTACGACGCCGAACACTTCTTCGACGGCTACCTCGACAACCCCCAATACGCCATCCAAACCCTACAAGCCGCCGTCAACGGCGGCGCCGACGCACTCATCCTATGCGAAACCAACGGCGGACGTCTCCCCCACGAAATCTTCAACATCACAAAAACCATCTGCGACACATTCAAAATCCCCATAGGGATTCATGCTCACAATGATTCTGAATTAGCCGTAGCAAACTCCCTCGAAGCCATCCGAGCAGGCGCCAACCAAGTCCAAGGAACCATCAACGGATTCGGCGAACGCTGCGGCAACTGCAACCTCAACGCCGTCATCGCAAACCTCATCCTCAAAACAGACCACACCTGCCTCAAAAACCCCAACCAACTAACCACCCTAAAAAAACTCTCCAAATTCATCAACGAACAAGCCCACCTACGCGACAACCCCCGCGCCGCATTTGTCGGCGACAGCGCATTCGCACACAAAGCCGGAATGCACGTCGACGGAGTCCGAAAAGTCTCACAAAGCTTCGAACACGTCCCCCCCGACAGCGTAGGCAACCAACGCCGCATCCTCATCTCCGAACTCTCCGGCGCAAGCAACGTCATGGAAAAACTACTCGAAATGGGCAAAAGCCACATCGACCGAAAATCCCCCGAAGTACGCAACATCCTCAAAACCCTCGAAAAAATGGAAAAAGACGGCTACGTCTACGAAACCGCCGACGCCTCCTTCAAAATGCTCATCAAAAAAGTACTCAACGAACACCGCAGCTTCTTCGAACTCGAAGCCTTCCGCGTCATCGTAGAAAAACACAACCAAAACGAATCCTGCCTCTCAGAAGCCACCATCCGCCTCAACGTAAACGGCCAACAAGCCTTCACCGTCGGCGAAGGCGACGGCCCCGTCGACGCACTCAACATGGCCCTCCGCCGCGCCCTAAAAACCTTCTACCCCGGACTCGACACCGTACACCTCGCCGACTACCGCGTCAGCATCCTCGACCCCGAAGAAGCCACCGCCGCAAAAACCCGCGTCGTCATCGAATCCTCCGACGGCCAAAACAAATGGACCACCGTCGGTGTCTCCGAAAACATCATCGAAGCCTCATGGGAAGCCCTCGTCGACAGCGTCGAATACAAACTATTCCTCAACGAATAAGCTATCCGCTATTAAAGTATCGGTTATCAGAATTTTTCTTATCCGTTATTGGTCTATTCGTTATCAGGAAAAATCCAAAAACACCCTTTGCGAACCTCCGCGTTCTCTGCGCCTTTGCGTTAAAATATACCGTTCTGGTTCCGTGTATTCCGTGTATTCCGTGGTTAATAAATATACCGTTCTGGAGATTTAAAAATCCTAAACCCTAAGCTCTAAATCCTAAACAAACCCCAAAACAAAATAAAAAAAATTAAAACGAGTTATCTGTTATTGGTCTATTCGTTATCAGGAAAAATCCAAAAACACCCTTTGCGATCCTCCGCGTTCTCTGCGCCTTTGCGTTAAAATATACCGTTC
>Ga0256827_10000859_pt1 | contig 19145 bp, 16 predicted proteins | sample CV84metaG_FD_185977 | JGI IMG/M metagenome (GOLD analysis project Ga0256827, IMG submission 185977) | Hydrothermal vent microbial communities from East Pacific Rise, Pacific Ocean - CV84 | ecosystem: Environmental > Aquatic > Marine > Hydrothermal vents | place: Pacific Ocean: East Pacific Rise... | reverse complement strand
TAGTTAATATTCATCTTCATTAAAAAAGAAATCGTCTTTACTCGGATAATCTGGCCAAATATCCTCAATACTATCATAGCTTTCGCCTTCATCTTCAATCTCTTGCAAGTTTTCAATAACTTCCAATGGGGCTCCAGATCTAATTGCAAAGTCAATTAACTCTTCTTTTGTTGCTGGCCAAGGAGCATCCTCTAATTTTGAAGCTAGTTCAAGTGTCCAATACATAACCTTATTTTTGTTAGTTTTTAATTTCGTGCGAAAGTAATAAAATAAATTAAACTTCCTATTTATTTAAAATAAAAAAAATAAATAGTTATAAAGAAAAAATGTAAATAACTAGAAATAAAATAATTAATATTAATAATGTCATAATAAATATTAATGAATAAAATTTATTTACATTTATTTTATTAGGAAATTGTATTTCTGAAATTTCTTTATTCTCCATATTTAACAGTAGAATACCATCGTTTTCAATAAATGAATAATATTCAAGTATTTGTCTTCTTGTATTTCTGTTGGTAATTTTGGGTGATTCATTGCCTGATTTTACTTCTATTATATACTTTTTACCATTTTTATAAGCTATATAATCAGTTTCTATTGTGATTTTTATTTTAGAATTATCTTGTTTCAAATAGTAGGTAAATTTCTGATTGTGAGATACTATTTTGTATTTATTATGTATTAATACTTTTCTTGCTTCATTTTCTTTTTTTATACCTCTTTTAAGTTGAGTTTTAAATTTCTTATTAATCAAATAATGTTTTAGTTTTATTCTAAAATAAAGGTAAAGTGCAACTAAGGCAATAATAATAGCTGAGTAGCTTAATAAATAGTTCATTAAAAAATAATTTGTTTGCTACAAATTAACTAGTTTTTAATAAATATATTGTAATTTTGTTGTAATTATATTTTCGATAACCTTAGTAAATATTTTGTATTAAATAAAAAAAAATGGCAAACACAATTTTAGTACCAACCGATTTTTCTGATCAATCATTAATTGCACTAGAGCAGTCATATAACATAGCAAAATTGTTTAATGCAAGTATTACTTTAGTTAATGTTATTCGAACTCATGGTTCGTTGTGGGGCGTTTTTGGTAAGGAAGAAAAAAAAGGTATAGAAGATAAAATTGTATCGAATCTTAAAATGATTGCAGACGAAGTTGAAGAAAAGCAAGAAATAAAGGTAGATTATAAAATATTAAAAGGTAAAGTTGTAGAGTCAGTTATTAAATATTCGAAAGAAATTCAACCTGTTTTTATGGTTGTAGGTACAACCGGAGATACAAATATAAGAAGAAAAATTATAGGAACACGTGCTTTACGTTGGATTAAAGAAACGCCTTGTCCTGTTCTATCAATTAAAGGAAAACATCATAGAGATGGTTGTGAAAATATAATTTTACCATTAGATTTAACTAAAGAAACAAAGCAAAAAGTTGAATTAACAAAAAAATTTGCAAAATTATTTGGAGCAAAAATATATGTTGTATCATTAATAACAAGTAAAGATGCCAATGCTATAGGTGAAGCAGAGTTATTATTATTGCAAGTAAAGAAAGATATAATTATAGATAATATTGAGTGTGAAACTGAGTTATTGCATTCGAGTAAAGATCCTGAGTTAATGGCAATAAAATTAATAGGTCATGCACATAGTGTTGATGCCGATTTAATTACAATAATGACTCAACAAGAAAATGAATTTAAAAAATTCTTTATAGGTTCAAAAGCTAAACAAATAATTTTTGATTCAGATATTCCTGTATTAACAATAAATCCCAAATAGAAAATAGTTGATAATTGAACTATTTATCACATATTGTACTTGCTAAGTCAGGTAAAATTCAAATAGGAGCTTTTATTTCTGATGCTGTAAAAGGTAATAATTATAAACAGTATAGTAAGCATATACAATTAGGTATTTTACAACACCGAATGATTGATTCATTAATTGATAACGATAAAAATGTTGCAAAAGTTACAGTATTGTTTCGTCCCAAATATGGCAAATATTCTGGAATTGTAACAGATATAATTTTTGACTATTTTTTATTGAAAAATTGGAATAAATATAAAAAAGAATCAATAATATGGTTTGTTTTAAAGTTTTACATAAATGTTTTTTTTAATTATCTAATTTTTCCAAAGCGAATGAAACGGTTCGCTAAAATTGTGATATTTAATAATTTAACTGCGTATTACAAAAGTACATCAGGTGTAGCGAAAGTTTTAAATTTAATGTTTAAATATAGAGGTATTCCAAATGAAAGTGGTTTTGCAATCGACGTTATTAATGATAATTATGAATTTATTAATAATATTTTTAATAATTTTTTTAAAGAAGCAATGAACGAAGCAAATAATTTTTTGGTAAATAACGTGAGTTCGACATAAGATTTAATTCGCAGTAATGTAATAAAAATTCAAGTTTGATGCTGAAAATAAATAAGTAGGGTCTGCTGAAAAGCTCTGAGATGCATTAGATTTTTATTTTCTGAAATGCAGATGTATATATATACTTCAAATTGAAGAAGATGAAAATATGATGTGTGTCAGAGCAAGCATATAACTATGTTTCTAATATTTGTAAAACCAAACTTATTAACAATATGTTTTAAAATGTTTGCACTTACAACAGAGTATTTTAGCTTAAGTAGTTTTGTAATAATATATTACGCGTTTCTCAGCAGGTGCTAAGTAATACTTTGTCTGCTTATCGGAAGACAGGCGGGGAAGAATGACAAAGCAATCTAGTAGATTGCCGCACTCATTCCTAGTTTGCATTGACGATATAATTCTTAATTTAATGAGATTTGTAGGCATGTAGTTCTGGTAAAATGAGATAATTATTTGAAACAGGAATGTTACCGATTAGTACTCAAAGTTGCCTATAAATTCACTTCTTTTTTTATAGTTATTTGATTATCTAACGGCATAATACCTATTTTATAATATCAAGTGTTTTGAAACTTAATAGTATAATATTATATCGAACACATATTAAATAATAAAAATAAAAAGGCTACCTTTTGGTAGCCTCAATAATTTAGGTGTATAATAAAATATTTTAGTGTTTGCAACCGCTACAATTGTGTCCACAATTTGCTTTGGAATTATGACCTTTATATCCATTATGTCTTCTGCCTTTATGAGAATCAAAAACAATTTTTTGGTCATCAGTAAGTACATTTCTAATTTTTTGAATTCTATTTTCTCGAAGTGTCATCATTTGAGTTCTTAAATCACCAATTTCTTTAACTTTGGCATCAATAGCATTTTGATCAGTTTTTTCTGCAGTACGCAATGCTTGTAATTCAGCACGTTTAACACTTAAACTATTTGTTATGGGAAGCATTTCTTTTTTTCCCTCAAGTTGTATTTTTTTAATATCAGCTTTTTGTTTATCACTTAAATCAGGAATTTTGTTCTCAATACCGTTACCATTTCCTTTGTAAGCCTTGTTTCCAGTGCATTCGCCTTTTTGTGCAAAAGTATTTATACTAATAAACATTAAACTAACCATTGCAACTGTTAATAATTTACTCATTACTTTCATAGTATTAAATTTTATAGTTATTAATTATTTAAATTATTATTTTGTTTAATGCTTAGATGCTATCTTTGTAAAAAGGTTTAATTAATTAATAAAATATTTTTAATGCTAGATTTTATTACATGGAATGTAAATCCGCAAATATTTTCAATTGGTCCAATTTCGGTTAGATATTATGGGATTTTGTTTGCTTTTTCTTTTATAGTTGGGTATTTAATAATGAAAAAAATATTTTTAAAAGAGGGCTTAACTGTTGAACTTCTAGATAAGCTGAGTACCTACGGTTTTGTAGGTACTGTTCTTGGGGCAAGATTAGGTCATGTAATATTTTATGAACCAGGTAGATATTTAGATAATCCTATTGAGATTTTTCAAATTTGGAAAGGTGGGTTAGCTAGTCATGGTGCAGGTATTGGTATTGCTATTGCTTTATTTCTTGTATCAAAAAAAATAAATAGAAGTTTTTTATGGACAGCAGATAGGGTGGCAATGATTGTTGCACTTGCCGGTTTTTTTATCAGAATGGGTAATTTAATGAATTCTGAAATATATGGTGTAGCTACAAGTATGCCATGGGGATTTATTTTTGCTTATAATAATGAAATTATACCAAAACACCCAACACAGATATATGAAGGCGGAATAGCTTTATTACTATTTGTTTTCTTATATTATGGTTATTACAAAACAAAAATATATTCAAAGCCGGGATTGGCTCTTGGTATTTTTTTCGTAACAATATTTACTGATAGATTTTTTATTGAATTTATTAAGCAGGTGCAATCTCCTTTTGAGAAAAATATGATATTAGATATGGGGCAAATACTTAGTATTCCTGCAGTATTAATAGGAGTATTTTTAATAATCAGAGCGTATAAAAAAGATATGGTTTAATGTTTTATGGAGTCTTTTATAAGTTTTAAAGAATCAGGTATGTAAAAGTTGCGAGTACTGTTCTTGGGAACTAAAATAGTATATTTTTTACGTTTTTTGTTTGTTAATTTGTTATCGCGTAACCATGGGTTTAGTATTTTAAGAATTTTGTAATTCATATTATTTTCAAAAGCAAATAATCCGAAATCAGAAATAGTAGAATCTATTTCAATGGTATTTGTTTCAATAAATTTATATAAATCTTTTTGTCTAACATGAAATCCAAACTTATCAGGATTATTTAATATTGTTTTTATTGCAACAATTCTGTTAACATATCTTGATGTTTCTGAGTTTAGTAATAGGTCCCAATAGTTGTTAGTATATTGTCTTTTAAGTTGTTTGCTTAAACCGAGCATTCCCATATTATACGAAGCAGCAACAAGTGTCCAATTACCAAATTTTTTATACGATTTATTAAAAAAATCACAAGCAGCTTGAGTTGCTTTCATCAAATTATATCTTTCGTCAACTTCTCTGTTTATTTCTAAACCGTATTCTTTTCCTGTTGCTTTTAGAAATTGCCAAAATCCTTTGGCTCCAGAAGGTGATGTTGTATTTGTTAATCCACTTTCGGCAACTGCTAAGTATTTAAAATCATCAGGAATGTTATTTTTTTTTAAGATTGATTCAATAATTGGAAAATATTTATTTGCTCTTTTTAAAAATAAAATTGTTTGCGATTGCCAATATGTATTAACCAAAAATTCACGGTCTATAGTTTCTAGCACATCATAGTTATTTAATGGAATATTTTCTGATGCAAAGTTTAAATTTTTAGGTATATCAACAGCAAAAATAGAGTAGCTATTATTAAATTCTTCGTTGTACTGTTTGTTTTCACCTTCTTCGGTTTGCGATGAAGTGAAAAAATGAATAGAAATAAATATTATTGAAATAGGAATTATAGTGTATAAAAACAGTTTAGTTATTTTTACGAATAACTGTTTTAACGAATTTTCTTGTTCTTGTTTTTGAGACTTTTGTATTTGCATAAAGTATAATAAAAATAAATGTAGCTACGCTGCCAGACATTAATGAATAAAAAGTATTCCAATTATCTACAAAGTTAACAATATAACTTGACATTGATACAGAAATAAATGAAATAATACCTAAAACAATAACAACATTTCTATCTTTAAATCCTAAATAAGCTAAATGATGTGTTGTATGGTCTCTTCCTCCTACAAATGGTGATTTGCCTTGTAACAATCTATTTATTGTTACTGTTGTAGTATCAACAATAGGAATAATAAAAGCAAGTAATGTTATTAGTATTGGTTTTAGAACAAATCCTGTGTTTGCACTTGTACTTGTAGATGGATTCCAAATAAATAATATACTTAATGCACCTAATAGTGCTCCTAGAAATTGAGAGCCATTATCTCCCATATATATTTTAGAAGGAGACCAATTAAATCGTAAGAAACCAAGTATTGAAGCAAAAACTACAACAATACCAAACATAAATGGTAGTTTTGTGTAATCGTGCGTTAGACCAATATTAAAAAATATACCGGCAAGTATGGTTAGTGTAATTACTGATGTAATAGCGTCCATATTATCAAGCATATTAATAGAGTTCATTATGCCAACTATCCAAATTATTGTAAAAATATAGTTTAAATAAATATTAGTAAAGATTGTTATATAAACATTAAAATAAATTAATAGTAATGCAACAACAAATTGTACAAAAAATTTGAAAAGAGGTGGAGTGGATAGGGTGTCGTCTGCAAGTCCCATGAAAAAGGCTACTGTTACGGCAAACCCAATTCCAAAGGTTTGTTTGTCAGCATATAAATTTTCATCAAGAAAAAATATATACATAATTGTGAAAATTAGAAAAACAGCATAAAATGTTATTCCTCCAAAAATAGGTTTTGTTTGGCTCGCAAATCTAGTGGCTGAATCGTTAGATTTTTTTATGAGAATACCACTTTTGTTGTTAATTAAATATTTGTTTAGTCCCCAACTTAAAAAATAAGCTAAAATACCCCAAATAATAAATAGAATAATGTAGTTGTATATCATATTTGTTTATGTTTCTCTACAAAGGTAAGTATTTTAGCGTGTTTTTTTTAATAATTTTGTTGTTAAATGGTAATGAGTTGATTAAAAAGTGTAAATTGAAGATTAAGTATTTATACCTATGATAGAATCATATATTTTTACGATAAAAATCGCTTGAAAATACTTTTTCTCTTTTTGTGTTTGTCATCTTGATAGTATCCTGCACCATATCCGTAACCATAACCGTAACCGTAACCATATTTTGAAGTGTACATTTCTGCACCATTTAAAACTACTGATAATTTAGAAATGCCTTTTTCGTGTAATAAGTGGTTGATATTGTGTAAATAAGCACGTTTAGAGTAGCCGGCTTTTGTTACGTATATTGGAAAATCAGATTTGTTAAAAATGTTAAGTGCATCGGTAACCAAACCAATAGGGGAAGTATCAATTAAAATTATATCATATTTTTCTTTTAATTTTAATAAAACTTCATCCATTTTATCGCTCATTGTTAATTCGGAAGGGTTAGGTGGAACCGGTCCTGCTGTAATATAATCAATATTATTATTTTCTGTTTTTCTAATACATTCATCAATTTTCGTTTTCCCTGCAAGTATTGTACTCATACCTTTTTCGTTGTTAACATTGAAACCTAAATGAATTCGTGGTTTTCTTAAATCCATATCAATAACAATTACTTTTTTTCCTGATATTGATAAAATACCTCCAAGGTTAAGAGCAACAAAAGTTTTTCCTTCGCCAGAAACAGTTGATGAAATGGCAATACTATATTTTTTACTTGTATCGCCAAGGAATTCCATATTTGAACGTATTTTTCGAAATGCTTCGGCAAAGCGTGAATTAATTTTATTATGAATAAGCATTTGAGAAACAGGTATTTTCTCTGTATATATTGGAATAGAACCTATTATTGGTGCCGAAGTGTAATTTTGTATATCCATTTCGGAGGTAATATTGTTGTATAATAAATATTTTATTGTTATAATTATTATTAAAATAAAAAAGCCGGCTAATGAGAAAATAAAAATTACTTTACTTTTAATTGGTGCAATTGGATTTGATGGTGTTTGTGCTAATTCTAAAATTTCGTTTTTAGATACAAAACCTGCTTGTGAAATTAAGTATTCAGCTTTTTTACTAATAAGTTTATTGTAAAATTCTTCGTTTATTGAGTATAGCCTGTTCAATCTTGCAAGTTCAATTTCGTTATAGCTAGAGTTACTAAAAATTTTATTTTCATAGTCTGCAATTTTTTTGGCATACTTATTTTTTTGGTCATTTAACCTAGTAATTGTTGATTTTATAAAATCTATTAGAATATTTTTTTGATTATCTATTTGTTTTTCAACAACTTTAATTTTTCTGTTGTTTTCTGTTATATCGTTAAGAAGTTGATTTTTTTGGTTAATTAATGATTGAATATTATTAATAATATTTACCATTACAGCTTCTGATTTTGTGTTTGATAATGTAGATATTACATCATAAAGGTTTATATCTTGTTTTTCGTCAAATTCTTTTTTAATGTGCCTTAGTGTTATTAGTTCTAATTCAATATTAGATATTTCATCATTAAATTCATCAATTTTTGCAGTAAAAATGGGAAATGGGTTGTATTCGGTTGTTTGTAAGTTTTCTTTAATATTATTTTTTTCTTTAAAATTATGTATATTATTTTCTGTTTCAACAAGTTTTTGATAAACTGATTTTGTTTGGCTATCTATAAAAGCAAGTATTTTTTTAGCACTTTTCTGTTTTTTTTCAATATCGTAGTTAATAAATTCTTTTGCAATTTGATTAACTATTGCAGTAGTTTTTTTTGCATTATGGTCTTTTAGTGATATACTTATTGTTTGAGCCGAAGGGTTTAAAAGTGATATTGTTAGGCTTTTTGAAATTTTATTATAAATTTTGGAAGGGTTATTTATTACAAAATAAAATGAGTTTGATTGTTTTTCAATTATTGAATTGTAATTTGGAACATTTACAATAATTGAAAAATTATCTGTTTTACATTTTTCGCCAACATTACAGCTAATAGATGTTTCTGTATTTTTTTCATTAATATACATTATAGTATATTCTTTATTGTTTTTGAATGAAATGTAAATGGGTTTATCGTATATTGAACCATTAGTAACATTTATATCAACATTAAATGCTGATGATTCAAACATTTCTTCACTTAAAAAAGTTCCTTCGTTATAATAACTAATGTTTAATGGTAGTTTTGAGAAAACTCTGTTTAAGAACTCTTTCGATTTCAAAAGTTCTATTATACTTGCTGTGTTTGATGTTTCGTTAATATTTTCAATTTGTAGAATTTTAGAGTTCGGATTGTTGTCTTCGTTTAATTGTATTATTGCTGTTGATTCAAATATTTGTTTTTTATATCGTAAATAAATGGCTGTTACGGCTATTATTGCAATAATAATAAATGCAATAAATAATTTTGTTTTTCTTAACAGGTGTAAGAAAATAGTAATTTCAAATTTTTCGTTTATAAGAGGTATTCTAGTTTGTTCCATATTATTTTACTAGTGCATAAATTGTTAACATTGTAGTAAATAAAGTTAAATAAGGTGCTACTTCTATTAAAAATTTTGAAGCATATCGTGGTTTTTCTTCAACATAAATAATATCGTTAGAGCGTAATAAAAAATTAACATTTTTCATATCGTCTAATTTACGTAATTTAAATAAAAAAACTTCTGGATTATTTAAATCACCTCGTAGTAGTTTTACTTTGTAGGCTTTACTAAAACCTGAAATGCCACCTGCTTCAGCTAATGCTTCTATTAATGTGTAATTGTCATTTTTCATGTAAATAACACTACCTTTTGTACTTCCTGATGTAAAAACAATTACACGTCTATTTACAATTGTTAATATTACAAAGGGGTCTCTAAAATATTTTTTATATTCTGCTTCTAATTTTTTTTCTGCTTCGCGAATAGTTAATCCGGAAAGGTTTATTCTATTTAAAGTAGGAAGTTTTACTTTTCCATCGAATTCAACATTGTATGTTATTCCTGTTTGGTTTTGTTGTGTGTTAGTGTTTTCAAAGTCGATAAGTTTATCTCCGTTATTAGTGTACACTTTAACGTCTAATTCGTCGAAAGGTTTTATTGTATATTCTTTAACTAGGGGTTTAAATTCGCTATAATTATAATTGTTTGGTGTGTCGAACATTCTGCTAGAATCAAGTGATTTGCATGATGCAAAAACAAAAACAATAATTATGTATAAAAGTATTTTTCTCATATTATTAACAAAGATAATTAATAATTGATAATTTACAACCAAAAAAGCTTAATACTAAAGGTATTCGAGGCTTTTAAAAATATTGTTGTTTTATTCTAAATTCAATTCGGTTATTTTTCTTTCTTGCTTCTGGTGTTTTATTGTCGGTAATAGGTTCGGTAGAACCAACTCCTTTTGTAAGTAATTTTGTTTTGTTAACGCCTTTTTCAATAAGATAATTTTTTATAACTTTTACTCTGTTTTGTGTTAGTTTTAGAGCTTCTTGTTTACTTAGTTTGTTATCGGTGTGTGATACAATTTCTATTTTAAGTTTATTGGTTTTGAGAATATTCGATATTGAATCTAAATAATCGGTTGCTTTCATTGTTAGGTTTGCTGTTCCTTGTTTAAATTCAATTCCTTTTACATCAATTTTTTTTGATGGCTCAAATTTTATTTGAATATTAAAGCTCATCAATCCAAATTTATTAGGTACACTAAAATTTGAATAATTTGTTTTTTCTATGAGGTCAAGATATTTAATTTTATATTTTTTTCCTTTAGGAACAAGTATTCCGCATTTGCCGGATTCGTTTGTTATTGCTGTATATTCAATATGTGATGTAATGTCTTCAGCAATAACAGTTTCTTTGTTTCGTGGAAAACCATCTAAGTCGGTTACTAAAAAGTTTAATAATGCTTTTGTCTCGGTAGGTTTTAATGTTTGATTGTATCCGGTAAACGATATTAGTACTAAAAGTAAGGCTATTATTTTATTCATTTTTCTTGTTTTTTGAATCACAATTTACAATTTTTTTATTAAAAATACTTTAATGTAGTTTTAATTATTATTTTGTGATTGTGTAATTTGTTGCAAATGAGAGTTATGTAATTAATGTGGATTTATTTTGTAAATAGGTGCTTTTTTTTGGGATATATATGTTTATTCTATACTTTTGTGGCTGGGTAAGTCTTATACGACCAGCTCCTACTGAATTCCCCCAGGACCGGAAGGTAGCAAGGGTAGGTGGTTGTAGCGGTGCGATGTAAGTAGCTTACCCTCTTTTATTTCCAAAACTTTTCGTTTTTTTTGTAAGTATTAAGTAAAATATTCGGTAACAGTATATTCTTTAATATTATTGCAACCGATAATACATTGTTCTCCTATCATTATCCAAGAGTGAGCGTTAAGTTTTTGCTCTTTATTTTTTTTAACACCAAAATATATTGTTGATTCAATATTTTGTTTTTTTAGTTGTAATTTAGTGTTAAATGCTTCTTCAAAACATTTAGTACGCCAAAATGAATTTCGGCTAACTCTTTTTACGTTTTTTATTATTAATTTTACTTTATCTTCATTAAAATTGCTTGATGTTGTTTTTTTTGATTTGTTCCCAAGTAAATGTACATAACTAGGCATTTTGTAATATTTTATATAAAAGCGTACTTTAATTGAGGTGAAAAATGTATCAATTAATAACTTTTTTTCAAATTTAGAAAGTTGCTTATATTTTTTTATTAATAAAATCATTATTTTAATATTATTCTTTGTCTATTGATGTTTTTTTGAATAAATCATTTACCCTATCAAAATCGGTAGTAAAAATAAAGGAAATACCTGTTTCTTGTACATCTTGATTTATTGTGCTGTAATCTTTTTGACTAAAAGCACGTAGTTTATATTTACCATCTTCGGTTATTAAATATTCAACCGCAGCATCTTGTAAACCTGCATCGTTTTCAATATTTGTGTTGCTTTCGTTAACGGTAACTCCTCCTGCAACTTCTAGCACAACTCTGTTTTTGAATAAGTATTTTTTTACTTTTAATTTTACATCAGTTTGTGTGTTATCAATATTGCCTTCGGTGTTATAATTAGACTTACTATCTATGTTAACATCAAAATCAATTCCTTTTAAATATTTATCAGATATGTTGTTAAGTTGCCCAGTTAATATACTGCTAACGCTATTATTTATTACTGTATTTCCGCCATCAACATAATTGCCATCATCGGTAACGAAACCACCAATAATAAGAAGTGATAAGGCTTGTTTATTTACTTGAGCTTCGTCTTCGTTTATTTGATTTATTCGTGCTCTAACATCAGGATTATTTGAGTTTTCACTCAAGCGTGGATAAATAATTTTAAATTTCATTTCGGGTTTTAAAAGTTCTTTTGAAATGTTTAATGAAACGTAAAATGTTTCGGCTGTTTTGTATTTATTTAGTTCGGCTTTTGATGTATTTGTTGTATTAATCATTATAGGATATGGATGTGCTTTTATTTTGTATTCTGCTGTTAAGTCTGATATTGGATTGTAAGGGTTTCCTGTCCATATTATCTTGGAGTCTTTTAAAATTTTAAATTTTCGTCCAACAATATTGTAATACGAAATATCGTAAAAACCTTTTTCAACAGTGTAGTTTCCTATTAAATTAATGTTGCCATTGTTACCTATGTTTAAAGATAAATCGGCTCCTCCTTCAATATTTAAGCCTTCGCCCGAATTTTTATCGAAGATTAAGTTGAATTTTGTGTTTTTATCGATTTTTATTGTTGAATTTATTTCAAATAACGATATCCAATCTTTTGCAATTGTATCAATTTGTTGTTTAAGATAATCGTTAGCTTCTTCTGTGTTAAATTCAACAATACCTTCTGTGCTTATTTCGTTTGCCATTTTATTTTGTGGATAAACATATGTAAGTTCTGAACCTTTCTTTAATTTTATATCAGAATCAATAATTATTTTTTTTACGTTGCCTGTAATTGTAGATTTATTATCGAGTATTAATTTGCCATAAAGTGGGGTTTTGTCGTTATTAGCTACGTCAAAAATTAAGAAATCGTTAATATCCATTTTTAGATGTAATTCATAATTATTTAATGATAAATTATTAATATTTCCTGAAATTATAAATAGATTATCTAATGAGTCTTTAATTGAAAATTTATTTAATGTTAGGTTGTTGTTATCTACAGAAATTGTTTGATTGTGTATATATAATGTGCTTTTTCTGAGTTTAGATTTGAATTTTACATCTTCAAAATTAATTTGTCCGGTTAGTTTTTTATTTTGATTGTTTGTGTTGTACTGTAAGTTTCCATTTATTTTTCCTTTAAGTGTTTTAAATGCATCTTTTAAGAAAAATTGGAATTTATTAATTCTAAAGTTTTTAAGTTTGAGTTTAAATGAAGGCTCTATTTTGTTATTATAATTAATAAATTTTCCTTCAATATCTATTATGCTTTTATTATCAGTTAGTTGTATGTTGTAATTTGTTTCTGCTTTTTTTGAATTAATTTTTAAATGTAAATCGCCCTGTTTTTCTTCAAAAACAATTAAGTTGTTTAAATCTAATTCACTCGAAAATAATCCATTTATATTATATTTAATATTGCCATTTAAAATTCCTGATATTAAATCGCGTTTGTAAAGGTATTTTCCTGAAAACTGATTTAAATTTATATTTTTGAATAATACTTTTATTTCGTTTAAATTGTTTGATGGATTAATATAGACTCGCTGATTTTTATTTGAAATTTCGAAATGTTTTACTTCTAAATGATTTTTGCCAATTATTATTTTATTCTCGGTATTAGTGTTAAAATGTAATGAGTCGATAACTAAATTAGGTAATGTGCCAAAATATGATAGTGAATCGTTAATTGAACTGTAATAAAGTCCTATATTATATTTTATTTTTTCGTTTTCTTTGTTTGTAAAAGTAAAAGTGGCTGTGTCGTTAGATAAAATTCCTTTTGCCGAAAGTAAATCAACTTTTAAACTATCATAAGCTATCAGCGATTTTAAGTTTATATTGTATTTTATTAGCGAATCTATATTTTCAATATTAATTGTAAATGTGTCAAGTTTGTAATCGTCGTAAACAAGAGTGTTAATTTTGCTTTTTATATTAATAGTATTGTTTGTCGATACAATATTACCTGTAATAGGGGTGCTGTTTAAAAATTTTAAACCATTTATTAAATTTGATTGAACAAGATTGTTATCGTTTATTTGCAGATTGAAATATAGTTTTTTATTCTGTATTGTAGTGTCAGCAACAGCAAAATAGTGGTTAAAAATTGTAACAAAAATATCTTTTGAATCAAATAAATTGTAGTTGCTTTTTATATTGCAATTTAAAATATCGGAGTTTATATCTACAGTAGAACTTGTGTCAGAAATGTTTATTTTTGAGTTAATAAAGTCAAAATGAGCAATTTTTGCATCATTAATATCTTTAAAATTATTGATGTCTATATTTGTTGTGAATGTAGTGTCGTTATGTGTTGAAATATTGGCTTTAATATTTAGTGAGATATTGTTCTTGTTTTTTAAGATGCCTAGTTTTTTTAATGAAATATTTTTTATTTTAGAATCAATATTAGCAGTTAATTTATAATCGTTGTAATAAATATTTGAATTTAAGTTTAAGTTAAAACTATTATTTGTTGATATAATATTTACATTATACCCATTTTTATCTCCTACAGTTTTTATTGAAATATTTTTTAATTTTTCATTGTTTATATTAATGCTATCAACTATTATATTTAATAATAAACTATTGTTTATATTAAAACCTTCACCTTGAGCAGTTGCTTTTAAATTTATGTTTTTAACAGATACTGAATCTAAAAGACTTGTGAAATTGTTGTTTATTAGTTCTAAATTAATATTGTATTTGGATTTTATAATATTTGCATTTAAATTGCTTTCACCAAATTCCGATTTTATGTTAAATGCACTATTTGTTGTGTCGTTTGTATATTTAATAAATCCATTTAAAACTAGGAATTTAGGTAGTTGTACCGAATCATTTATAATAAAACGGAGGTCGTCTTCTGTTGTTTTTAATAAATTTATATTTGATATGAATTTTATATTAGAAGTATCGGTATAATTTAATATTTCACCATTAAAAAATAATGAAGTATTTGTAAATAGTTGAATGTTGGTGTTGCTAAGGCTTATTTTATTTTTGTTTGCTTTAATTATTGATGCCAATTTTATGTTGGTAGATATTTCATTTTTAATATATTCTATTGTATCTATTTTATAAAAATAGTTAATGTCGGCTAAGTTAATATTGCTTTCGTTTATCAGAATATTGGCAGTGTCTATTTCGAAATTATTATTAATAAAGTTATTAAACGATTTGTATTTTATGTTGCAATATCCACTAGTTATTGAATTGCCTGTTTGAAGAAAAAAGTTATCTAATTTTAAATTATTCTTTTTTATTGTAGCATTTCCTTTAAACTGTTTAAGAGAGTAGTTGTTTTTATCAATAGTAGATAATTTATTTATGTCACCTTTAATAATATCATTATCCATTATTGCATCGGAAATAGATGTCTGTATGTTTGCAAAAGAAAAATGGTTGTAATCGAACACTTTGCTTGTGTCTTTTGTGTAATTATCGTTTAACGAGAAAGATGAGTTGCTTAAATTAGTTTTTTTACACGCAAAATACCAATCAATTTGTGGGATTATTCTCAAAATATCATCATCTAAAATAGTTGTTGTGTCTTGGGAGAGAGCTTTTTTATCGAAAGTAATTGTAGTTATTGCGTTATTGATATTTATACTATCTGCAGTTATTTTTTGATTTGGTATATCAACCAACTTAGGGTATATTTCACCATCTGCGACCTCAGAGTATATATACATACTATCTGTTTTGTCTTTTAATGTGAATTTTATATTCGATAAATCAATCTTATTTGCCCCAACATTTAATACTAGTTCTGAGGAATCCGGTATTTCTACCGATGGATCTGTATCGTATAAATCAATCTCTATATTTGCATTTTTTATGTTAATATTGTCGGCATAATACTTCATTTTTGCAATATCTATTGAATCGGTATTTAGAAGTAAATCAACATCTCTAACTCGCAAATCTATACCGCTTGTTTTGCTTGTAAAAACAAAATTTACATTATCGAATACTATATCGACATTATTTAAGTTTATTGGTAATTTGTTTTTTGTTGTGTCTGAGTTATTAATATTAGAATTTGTTGAAAATTCATCAATAATATATTGAAAATTAAAAATACTATCAGCATTACTAGTTATTTTTACAGTTGCATCTGTTAATTCAAGTTTTGTAAGGCTTAAATTATTAGAAAAGTAATTAAGTATATTGAATTTTATTTTTATTTCGTTAGCATATAAAAGAGTATCGTTATTAGCGTCTTCAAAAAATACATTATACATATTTATTCCTTTGGTTATGCTAATACTTAAATTAGAAATACGTAATTCTTTATTTGTTTTTTTAGCAATATCAGATAATATATAATTTGCAATAAATGTTTGAGTACCTGAGTAAAACAGTGATGAAACAAATATAAATATCAAAATAAATGTGCTTATTACTAGCCATTTTATAAGTTTTAATACTATTTTGTAAGTTCTTTTGATAAGCTAATAACCTAAGTAAACATTAAAATTTGTACGCAAAATAAATATTATTTTTATAATATTCTTAAAATAACCATTTAAAGTAATTTTTAACATAATATTGTTAACAACTTATAAAAATATAAAAATAAATATATATTAAGTTTAAATACATTTGCATTTGAAATATTAAAAATAAAAATAATGAGAAAAATAGTTTTATTAATAACAATAGTGATGTTTAGTTTCTTTTCTGTAAAAGGACAAGAAGTATTAAATAAAGGTGATAAAATGTTTAATTTAGGTTTAGGTCTAGTTTCCAGTTATGGTTTTATACCTTCAATACATTTTAGTGGTGAGGTTGGAGTTATCCCTACCGGAGATATTGGTATTGTAACATTTGGTGGCGAAGCTGAATACAAAATGGAAGTTTGGCATGTTGATAATTATTATTATTATGGCAATTATTATGATACCGGAATTAGTAATCATTTAGTATTGGGAGGTAGAGCTGCATGGCATTTGCATGTGTTTAATAACCCTAAATATGATTTATATGCAGGGGCAAGTGCAGGTTTTATGATGATTTCACATGTGTCAAATTGGTCAGAGTATGATTATGTTGCTAATAAATGGGTAACAAAGCACACTAATTATCTAGGTGGATATGGTAATGCATTTGTTGGTGCAAGAATTATGACATCAGATAGTTTTGGCTTTTTTGGAGAGCTTGGTGGCGGTGGTCCTTATCCTATTTCTTATATGAGAATAGGATTAACATTTAAAATGTAAAGTAAAAATATAATTAAGATTAAAGCTGCTCATTTTGGGTGGCTTTTTTTGTGTACTTTTGTTTTTTAATGATAGAGTTTTTATCAAATATAGATATAACATCTCCGGTAGGGATAATAATACTTATTTCGGCGGGTTTTGTAGTCGGAGTTATTAATACTTTTGCAGGAAGTGGTTCGGCAATAACATATTCGTTATTTATGTTGTTGGGTTTACCTCCCGGAGCTGCAAACGGAACTTTGCGTTTAGGTGTTGTAATGCAAACATTTGCGGCATCATTCACATTCAAAAAAGGTAATATACTTGATGTGAAAAAAGGACTTATTCTTGGTATTCCTACGGTTATAGGCTCGTTAACAGGAGCCCAAATAGCAGTAAGTATAGATAAAAATTTATTTGAAATTTTGGTAGGTATTGCTGTAATAATAATGCTTATTACTGTATTTTTAAAACCTGATAAGTGGATAAAGGGACAAGTTGATAAGGTGAAGCCAAAACCTACATATTTACAGGTGTTAATTTTCTTTTTAATAGGTATTTATGGTGGGTTTATTCATATAGGCGTAGGAATTTTTTTGCTTGCAGGACTGGTTTTGAATGCAGGATACGATTTGGTTAAAGCTAATGCATTAAAAGTATTTATAGTTTTGTTGTATAGCCCTTTTGCATTGGCTATATATATTTATAACGACCAAGTTGCTTATTTAATGGGAAGTATTGCTGCATTAGGTAATTTATTTGGAGGTATAGTCGCTTCACGATTTGCACTGACCAAAGGTGCTGGAGCTATAAGAATTATTTTAATTGTGGTTTTAACACTATTTGCAGCAAAAATGTTTGGAGTATTTAATTTGATATTTTAAAAAGCACTACCTAAATTTATTCATTGATGGATTGGCTTTTTTATGACCTTTTTTATCATAAGATATTTGACGAATATTTCTATTATTGTCGTATATAATTTCAGATTTTTTCACACCATTTTTGTAATAAAAAATACTCTTCCCGTGTTTCACACCATTTTTATATTGAGTATATCTTTTCTTTTTTCCGTTTGAATACCACCATATCCAATCGCCATTCATTTTACCATTTACATAGTAACCACCCATTCCTAGTTTTCCATTTTCGTAAGTAGTATAACATTTACCAGTAAATGGTTTTGTTTCATTTTTTAAATACATTTTTCCGTTTCGTGCTTCTAAATCCTCATATTTTTCAGTTCTTTGCGAAAACGATAAGAAAATTGTAAAAGTCAAAAGTAAGGTTGCGATGTATTTCATAGTTTTTTTTATTATTCTGTAAATTTAACGAAATTATTTTACATTTTTAAAATACTAATTAATATTTCTGTAAATTTTTTAAAAATAAAAGACCAAGTACGTGATAAGGTTAAATTAATTTAGAGTTAAATAGTTAATAACGAATTATATAAACAAATAAACATAATAAACAAAATGTATAGAGAGTCTAATTAGCTGTCTTTATAACGTATTTGTTTTGAGTATGCTATGAGGTTTAGTAATTATCAACATCAGGAATAATGTTTAAATATTTGAATCTAAAATCTGATTTTATTTTTTCGATAATATTGAAAATTACCTTTTTTGATTGTTTTAAAGACTTACCTTTTTTTATTTTTATAAGAATTTCTTTAATATAATAATTTTGCACCCTGCTTATAAGAGCATCTTCCGGTCCTAAAACTAAATCGCCAAAAACATTTTTAAACTCAATAGCTAATAAATTTGAACCAACATTAAGAATATCTTGTCGTTTATGCTTTATAGTTAGTTTTAAAAGTTTATAATATGGAGGGTAATTAAATTCATTACGGTCGGTAAGTTCGTTTTCAAAAAATGCTTTATAATTGTTGTTAATAACAAAATTCAAAATTTTATGTGCAGGGGTTGATGTTTGTATTATTACCTCGCCTTGTTCTTTGCTTCTGCCTGCTCTGCCAGCAACTTGAGTTAGTAGTTGAAACGATTTCTCGAAAGCTCTGAAATCTGGGAAATTTAGCATGTCATCGGCATTTATTACACCAACAACAGCTACGTTTTCAAAATCTAATCCTTTAGAAACCATTTGAGTACCTGTGAGTATATCTATTTTGCCTTCTTCAAAATCTTTAATAATTTCTTCATGTGC